>Ga0181521_10001831_pt1 | contig 26019 bp, 31 predicted proteins | sample PEATcosm2014_Bin_32_FD_119764 | JGI IMG/M metagenome (GOLD analysis project Ga0181521, IMG submission 119764) | Peatland microbial communities from MTU Mesocosm Facility, Houghton, MI, USA - PEATcosm2014_Bin02_60_metaG | ecosystem: Environmental > Terrestrial > Soil > Wetlands > Peat | place...
CCGGTCCGATTCCGCTGCTGCCCAGGCCGATCTTCGGCGTGCAGATCGATCTGGCCCGCATCATCCCGCTGGAACACCGCGGCATTCTGGCGATCGTGGCGGTGGCGATCGTAGCGGTCTTCTTTATCAAGGGCATCTGCGACTATATCGGCAACTATCTGGTGAGCTATGCCGGCTACTCGTCGGTGACCGATCTGCGCAATGCGGTATTCGACAAGGTTTTGAAGCAGGGCGCAGAGTTTTTCGAGGCCCATTCGACCGGGCAGTTGATGTCGTCGATCATGAACGACGTCGACAAGGTGCAGGTGGCCACGTCGCAGATTCTGGCGGATTTGCTGCGGCAATCTTTCGCGGCTCTGGGTTCGTTGTTTGTGCTGGTGAGCATCGACCTGAAGCTCACGCTGATCAGCCTGGTGGTGCTGCCGGCGGTGATGCTGCCGACCACGCGGATCGGGCGGCGCATCCGGCGCACCAGCCGGAACACACAGGAGCGGCAGGCGGAGTTGAACCAGATTCTGCAGGAGACGCTGAGCGGCCACATGGTGGTGAAGGCGTTTGGGGCGGAGGGATACGAATCGGGCCGCTTCCGCGCGGCGGCGCGGCGGCTGCTCAAGACCAACGTGCGGTATGTGCTGCAGCAAGGCCTTTCGGCGCCCATGATCGATATGCTGGCGGCGGCCACCATCGTGGGATTGCTCTATTACGTGAAGGTGCAGATGAAGGGAGGAGCGCTGACGCCGGGCGATTTCTCCGCATTCATGATCGCGCTGATTGTGCTGCTGGAGCCGGTGAAGCGCCTGGTGGGCATCCACAATATCTTCGAGCAGGCGCTGGGCGCGTCGCAGAAGGTGTTCGAATACCTGGACTACAGCGAACAGATCGCCGAAAAGCCGGGCGCGGCCAAGCTGCAGGGGTTCACCCGCCAGATCGCCTTCGAAAACGTCTCGTTCCATTACCCCTCGGCGCCCGATGGATTCCGCATCGAAGGGCTCTCGCTGGAAGTGAAGGCCGGCGAGGTGGTGGCGCTGGTGGGGGCATCGGGCGGCGGCAAGACGACCCTCGCCAACCTGGCGCCGCGCTTCTACGATGTCACCTCGGGAGCCGTCAAAATCGATGGCGCGGACGTGCGCGATCTGGACCTGGTCTCGCTGCGCGCGCACATCGGCCTGGTGGCGCAGGATACGTTTTTGTTCAACGACACGGCGGCCAATAACATCGCTTATGGACGGCCGGACACGCCGCTCGAGAAGATCCGCGCGGCGGCCGAAATGGCGCTGGCCGACGAATTCATTTCGCGCCTTCCGGAGGGTTACGCCACGGTGATTGGCGACCGCGGGACGCGCCTGAGCGGCGGGCAGCGGCAGCGCATCGCCATCGCGCGCGCGCTTTTGAAGAACGCTCCCATCCTGATTCTGGACGAAGCCACCAGCCACCTGGATACCGCATCGGAGATGCTGGTGCAGAAGGCGCTGGCCAACCTCATGGAGCACCGCACCGTAATCGTGATCGCGCACCGGCTTTCCACCATCCGGCGGGCGGACAAAATCGTGGTGCTGGAAAAAGGACGCATTAGCGAGGTGGGAACGCACGAAGAATTGGTGAGCCGGGGCGGCATTTATCAGCGGCTTCACGAACTGCAGTTCGAGGAAGTGGATCAATGACCAAAAAAGGGGACGGACGCCTTTTCTTCGACGGCCCTCCGCCGGCCCGGCGCGGGTTGCGGAAAAAGGTGTCCGTCCCCTTTGCGGAGGTGGATTTGTGAGCGTGCGCAGCATGACCGGGTTCGCCCGCGTGCGGAAAAGCTTTTCCGCGGGCGAGATTGTCTTCAGCCTGAAGAGCGTGAACCATCGCGGGCTGGATCTGCATTTTCATTTGCCGCCGGAGCTGGACGCTTTGGAGAACGATATTCGCGGCGCGATGAAAAGCGCGGTGGCGCGCGGCCACGTGCAGATTCACGTGAACTTCATGCGCACGGCCGCGGCCGGTCCGGCGCCGGTGAATTGGGGGCTGCTCGAAACCTATATGCAAAGCTTTCAGGAAGCTGCCGCGCGCTACGGTGTGGAAGGCAAGCCGGACCTGAACGCCGCGCTGCGCATTCCCGGCATGTTCACGAGCGGCCAGGAAGAGGATGTGGACGAGGAAATCTCCGCTGCCGTTCTGCAGGCGGCCGCCGAGGCGGTCGCCGTCCTGAACCAGTTTCGCGAGCGGGAAGGCGCGGTGACGGCCGAAGAAATGCGCCAGCGCTGCGCCACTATCGTGGGCCTGGCGGCGCGCATGGAAGAGATCCGCGGCGGCGCCGTGCAGGCGTTTCAGAAGCGGCTGCGCGAAAAACTGGCCGACCTGCTGCGTGGCGCGGCGATCGATCCGCAGCGGCTGGTGCAGGAAGCCGCGCTCCTGGCCGACCGCAGCGACATCGCCGAGGAGCTGATCCGGCTGCGCACCCATGCGGCGCAGGTGGATGGCATGCTGGCCGGGGAGGGCGAAGTCGGCAAGCGGCTGGATTTTCTGCTGCAGGAAATGAATCGCGAATCCAATACCATTCTGTCCAAGACCGGGGGGTTGGGAGACCTGGGGCTGGTCATTACCGAGCTGGCCTTGGCCGCCAAATCCGAGATCGACAAAATCCGCGAGCAATCGCTGAATCTGGAGTAGCGCGCGCGCACATGACAACTGCTTCGAATACACTGTGGGGCTGGCTGGCCACCGGCGGCGGGTTGCTGACCCGCCGGAAGCTTCGCTCGCGAGGACGTAAAATGACCACCGTTTTCATCATCTCCGCCCCCTCCGGCTCGGGAAAGTCGACGCTCGTTTCCCGTCTGATCGATAATGTCGGCGGGCTCATGTTTTCAATCTCTTACACGACCAGAAAACCGCGCGGCACGGAGGTCGACGGGCGTAACTACCGGTTCGTTTCGCGGGCGGAGTTCGAAGGCATGAGGGCGCGCGGCGAATTCCTGGAATCGGCCGAGGTATTCGGCAATTATTACGGCACGCACCGCGGCATTCTGGAGGAAGCGCAGGCGCTGGGGCGCGACCTGGTACTCGACATCGACGTGCAAGGTGCGAGACAATTGAAACAGCGGATTCCTGGAGCCGTTACCGTTTTTATCCTGGCCCCCTCGCGGAAGATTCTGGAGGAGAGACTGCGCGCGCGCAGCGAGGACCGGGAAGAAGTGATCTTGCGGCGGCTGCGGGACGCGGCTGGAGAGATCCGAAATTACGAGGACTACGATTACGTTTTGATCAACCGCGACCTGACCGAAAGCGACGACATTTTGCGCGCGATCGTACGCGCCGAGCGGGTTCGGCGCACCAGGATCGAAGATCAAATCCGGCCCATTCTGGAAACGTTTCAAGGTTGAAGAGGTATGCAAACGATGGCTGACAAAGCCCCGCGCAACAACGCACACTGCACCATTCCGGACGATCCCGAGCAGAGCACCTACCGTTTCATCATCGTGGCGGCGAAACGCGCCCGGCAGTTGCAGGGCGGAGCGCGCCCGGTGCTGCCCACGTCCTCCAAAAAGTCCACCGTGATCGCCATGGAGGAAGTGCGGCGCGGCCTGGTGAAGTACAGCCTCACGGGTCAGTCTCCGGAAGAGCCGGCGCCGGAACCGGTCCTGTAAAGTGGGGCAGGCGGGCCCGCAGGGCGCCTCGCCTGCCAACCAGCCATGAAAATCATTCTCGGAGTGGGCGGCGGGATCGCGGCATACAAAGCGGCCGAGCTGGCCCGTTTGCTGATGCAGCGCGGCGGCGAGGTGCAGGTGGTCATGACGCGCGCCGCCCGCAAATTCGTTCAACCCCTGACCTTCGCGGCGCTCACGGGAAGAGAAGTGCTGACCGACCTCTTCGCGGTCAAGCACGCCATCGAGCACATTGCGGTGGCGCAGGAGCACGAGCTGCTGGCGATTGCGCCGGCTACCGCCGATCTACTGGCCAAGTTGGCCAATGGGCTGGCTGACGATTTTCTCACCACTTTGTACTTAGCCTTTACGGGTCAAGTAGTTATCGCGCCGGCGATGAACGTCAACATGTGGAACCACGCGGCCGTTTTGGCCAACTTGGCCACTTTGCGGCGGCGGGGCCATCGCATCGTGGAACCCCAGAGCGGTTACCTGGCGTGCGGGATGACCGGGCCGGGACGCCTGGCCGACCCCGAATCCATCGCCGGCGCCATCGAACAGGAATTGCGCAAAGGGCACGATCTGGACGGCGAAACCGTGCTCATCACGGCCGGACCGACGCAGGAGCCGCTGGATCCCGTCCGCTACATCACCAACCGCTCCAGCGGCAAAATGGGCTACGCGCTGGCCGAAGCGGCGGTATCGCGCGGGGCGCGCGTGATGCTGGTTTCCGGGCCGGTGAACCTGCCGCCGCCGCGCGGCGTGGAGACCATTGCGGTGCGGACGGCGGCGGAAATGCGCGAGCAGGTGTTCGCTCACCTGGCGCCGGCGACGATTGTCATCAAGGCCGCGGCGGTAGCCGATTTTCACCTGAGCAAGGTTCCCGAGCACAAGATCAAGAAAACCGCGGCGCGCATTTCGCTCGAACTGGACCCCACTTGCGATATCCTGGCCGAACTGGGCCGCAACAAGGGCGACCGGCTGCTCATCGGCTTCGCCGCCGAAACGCAAAACCTGCAACAGGAAGCGCGCCGCAAGCTGGAATCCAAAAACTGCGACCTGGTGGTGGCCAACCTGGTGGGCGGGGGCGACGTGGGGTTCGAGTCCGACGAAAACGAAGTCGTGCTGGTGCTCAGCACCGGGCAGAACATCCCTCTCAGCCGGGCGGGAAAGCGCGAAATCGCGGACCGCATTTTCGACCAGGTTTTGAAGCTGCGCCTGGCGCTGCACGCCGCCCAATGAGCCCGCAAGATCTGCAACGCTATCTGGAGTTTTACCAGGATTTGGGAGTGAAGGATCTGTACAAGCGGAAGGCGGTGAAGACGGCCGGGACAGGCCAGGATGCCTGTCCTACGGGCGAAAGCCTCTTGCAGATCCTCGAAGACATCGGGGATTGCCAACGCTGTCCGCTGCATGCGGGCCGCAACAAGCTGGTGTTTGGAGTGGGAAACGGACATTCGCCGCTGGTCTTCGTGGGGGAAGGACCGGGGGCGGACGAAGACGCGCAAGGCATCCCGTTCGTCGGAAGAGCCGGTCAGTTGCTCACGCAAATGATTGAAAATACGGCGCGTAAAGAGGGAATTCCCCTCACCCGCGACGATATTTACATCTGCAATGTAGTCAAGTGCCGGCCACCCGGCAACCGCACTCCCGAGCCGGCCGAAATGGAGATTTGCGGGCAGTTCCTCTACCGGCAGCTTGGCGCCATCCGTCCCAAGGCCATCTGCGCGCTCGGGGGTACGGCGGCGCGCGCCCTGACCGGTCACAAAGAAGGCGTGACCAAGATGCGGGGTAAGTGGTTCCAGTGGCGGGAAACCCCGGTGATGGTGACATACCACCCCTCCTACCTGCTCCGCGAATACAACCAGACGGCCAAGCGGGAAGCCTGGGAAGACCTCAAAAAGGTGCTCCACTTCGTGTACGATTAATTCCCGTTATACCGCCCGCAACGAGAATTTTGTTCCCGTTGTGTCCCCCAAAAGCAAAATCGCGGCCGGGAGCTTTTCCTAGCCCCCTGCCGCGATCCCGCGTGGTCCGCGCCGCCATTCCGCATCGTCCGCATTTAGTTGTGCAAAGCCACATGAATCACGGCCACGGTTCTTGGCACTCCCGCTTGCGCCAGTTCCTTCTCGCGCGGCGAAACGCCCAGCCCTTGTCCGATCGGCGAGGCGCCCCAGATTTCCGCCAGGAAATAATTGTCGCCGTAGCGATGGAACACCAGCCTGGCCGTCCCGGTCTCCTTACTGCCGGCGACGCTGAACGTGGTCACCGCCTGGGATGAGCCCTTCCCCATCGCCTTGAGCCACGCTATCCCGCCGTTGGCCGTTTCATCCACCCGGTAAGCGCCCTGCGGCATCAGGTGCGAGCCCACGTAGAACTGGAACGGCACGTCAGCGGTTAATGTCCTCTGTTGCACTTGCGCATGAACGGCAAGCACGGCCGCCGCCAGCGCCACTCCAACGCTCAGAACTCGATTCATTCGGCTTTTCATATTGACCTCCTTTTTTTTGTGGTCGCGCCTCTAAATGCAATGCGCCTGCCAAACTGTAAGTGCTTGATTCTTCTTGCAAAGCCGGCCTCGGAGAGGCGCCAAGCCTATCCGGTCGGATAGTCCCGCAACCGTTCGGATAGACGCGGGCGGCATACCGATCGGCAATGCCGTCGGCCCCGCACACATTAAGTTTTGTGGGTGGATTCGGCGGCATCATTCTGTTAAGGGGGGATAGCGGCAGGCAGTTCGCTTGGTTGATGGATGGGTGAACAACTACCCGGCGCAGTTGTACCTGAAAACTGAAGGCCTCCGTTCGGGGAATGCATCCTGGGGAACTACCGCGCCGCGCAGCAGCAGCGCAAAAACGCAAAATCGCGGCCGGGAGCTTTTCACTGCCCCCTGCCGCGATTCCGCGTGGTCCGCCTCCCCATTCCGCATCCTCCGGCGTTAGTTGTGATAAGCCACATGAATCACGGCCACAATCCGCGGCACCCCGGTTCGCGCCAGTTCCTCCTCGCGCGGCGAGACCGCCAGTCCCTTTCCGGGGGCGGAAGTGCCCGACCAGATCTCGGCCAGGAAGAACTCGTTGCCGTAGCGGTGGAACACCAGTCTGGCCGGCTCGACGACTTTCTTGCCGATGACGTTGTAGGTTACCGCCCCCTGCAAGGCGTCCTGGCCCATCGCGCGGAGCCACGCTATCCGGCCATTGGCCGCCTCGTCCACCCGGTAAGCGCCCTGCGGCATCAGGTGCGAGCCCACGTAGAACTGGAAGGGAACGTCAGCGGTTAATGCCTTCTGTTGCACCTGCGCGGGAACGGCAGTCACGGCCGCCGCCAGCATCATTCCAACCGTCAGGACTCGATTCATTCGGCTTTTCATATTGACCTCCTTTTTTTGTGGTCGCGCGTCTAAATGCAATGCGCCTGCCAAACTGTAAGTGCTTGATTCTTCTTGCAAAGCCGCCGCCGGAGAGGACGCCGAACCTATCCCTTCGGATAGTCCTGCAACCATTCGGATAGGCGCGGGCGGTATACTGATCGGCACATGCCGGCGGATCCGAATGCGTTGCTCGAAATCAGCGCTGCCATTCATTCCACGCGCGACGTGGAGACGCTCGAGCGGCAACTGCTGGAGATCGTTTCCAGAACCCTGCGCGCCGATCGCGGCGCCATTCTGCTGTTGGGCGAGAGTGGCGAGCAGTTTGCTTCCGTGTGCGGATGGGATTCCCGCGAAGGGCTGGATCGTCCCGCCGAATACAGCCGCGCCATCATCGATCGCGTGCTTCGCGAAAAGGCCCCGCTGCTTTCCGGGTGCGACTCGCCTGCCATGGCGGGCGGGGACCGCATTACGGCGGCGTTGTGCGTTCCCTTGGTGGTCTTTCAACAGATCCGCGGCGTGCTCTATGTCGACACCACCGAACCGCAAGGGCGATTTGACTCCGCCCAACTGGAGTGGCTGTCGGCCATCGGCGGAATCGCCGCCCTGGTGCTGGAGCATGCGCGGCGCATCCAATGGCTGGAAAGCGAGAACTCGCGGCTGCGCGCCGAAATCGCGGTCGAGCACGAAATGATCGGCTCGGGCCCCGCGATCCGCGAAATGGAGAAGTTCATCGCGCGCGTGGCTCCCACCGGTTCCACCGTGCTGATCCGCGGAGAAAGCGGCACCGGAAAAGAACTGGTGGCGCGCGCCATTCATCGCAACAGCCCGCGCGCGGAGCGGTCTTTCGTCGCCATCAATTGCGCCGCCATCACGGATACCCTGCTGGAGAGCGAGCTCTTCGGCCACGAAAAGGGAGCCTTCACCGGCGCCGCTGCCCAGCAGAAGGGCAAAATCGAGGCGGCCGACGGCGGCACGCTGTTTCTGGACGAAGTGGGCGAGCTGGCCCCCAGCCTTCAGGCCAAGCTGCTGCGCGTCCTGCAGGAACGCGAATTTGAGCGCGTGGGCGGCACGCGCCCCATTCGCGTGGATATCCGGCTCCTCGCCGCCACCAATCGGGATTTGAAAGCCGCCATTCAAGCCGGATCTTTCCGCCAGGATCTTTATTACCGCTTGAACGTGGTTACCCTGACCACCCCGCCGCTGCGCCAACGGCGCGAGGATATCCCGCTGCTGGCGGCGCATTTCGTGCGCCTGCATGCGCGCAAAGCGCGCCGCCCGGTGTTGGGCGTCTCCGCGGCCGCGCTGGCGCATCTCGTGCAATACGATTGGCCGGGCAACATCCGCGAACTGGAAAACGCCCTCGAGCGGGCCGTGGTGCTGGGCTCCGGCGAATGGGTTCTGCCCGAGGATCTGCCGGAGGAGTTAGTCGAAACCGAGCCGGCCGCCGCCGCCCAAACGCATTACCACGAAACCGTCAAGGAATCGAAGAAGGACCTGATCCTCAAAGCCGTCCGCGAAACCGGCGGCAATTATACGGAAGCGGCCCGCTTGCTGGGCATTCATCCGAACTACCTGCATCGCCTGATCCGCAATCTGAACCTGAAACCCGCGTTGAGCAAGAGTTCGCCGGCTTAGCCTACTTCTCGGAAATCTCCGACACCGCGCCGTCCACTTCCTCCAGCCGCAGGATGAAGCGCTTGCGCGATTGCAACTGCGCGTCCGGCACGTCGAACTTGGCGACCACCATGCGGTCCAGCGACGAGTGCGGCGCGATCTTATCCCGCTCCACCAGCACGTCGTTGTATTTGGGGCCGAGCAGGGGAATGCCCTCCAGCACGCGCGCGGATTCTTCGGCGGTGGCCGTCTGGCCTTCGGTCTGGCGGCCGTTCTTGTCTTCCAGAACCACCGTCACCTTGCGCACCATGAAATTGTAGTCCGCCGGATTGGCCGCGCGGAAATCGATCGCCACGAACGAGCTGTTGTCGTCCAGCGGCGCCGTCCTGACCTTGAGAACGCTGCCATGCACATCCACGTGTGCTCCGCGCTGCATGTAGAATATAGCGGCCACGGCGATCGCGATGCAAACGATCCCGATCCCGAAAGCCATCATCAGATTTTTCGACATTGTTCAAACCTCGGCGAGCTTCAAACTTCGGCCACGATGCGCATGATCTCGTCCATCGACTGGTGCGCGGCGGCAATCAACGTGCCGTCAAAAATATGGGTTTCCAGGCCGATCCTGCCCTTGTAACCGTCCTTGTCCAGTGACGTCATAATGCCCCTCCAGTCCTCCTTTTCGGGACTGCCGGGCATCACGCCCTTGGCCTTCACCTGCACGTTGAGGATGCGCTTCTTGGGCAGAAGAGAGTAGCCGTCCGGATAGGACGTCTCTCTGCCATAGGCGTTGTGCGGGTCCCAGTTCATCCCCACCCACCTGGTGGGAATGAGTTTGAAAATATCGGCCAGCTCGGCGGAAGTGGCCACGTTTTGCGAGCCTTCGTTTTCGATCAGCAGATAGACCTTTTCCTTTTCGGCGGTCTGGGCCATGGCGCCGATCGCCTCGGCAATCCGCGGATACAGCGCGGCGGGCTCGGCCGTGCGCGTTCCCGTGAACACCCGCACCTTGTCGCAGCCCATGATCTGGGCGCAGCGGATGGCGTTGTGCAAATCCTCCATGCGGCGATCCCAGCGCGCCTTTTCCGCGGCCAGCCGCTTCTCGCGCGCGGCCGGCTCTTCCTGCCGTTTGCGCGCCGGCTCGGTATCCGGCCAGGTGAATTTCAGCAGGCTGGTATTGACGAAGGAAACCTTCAACCCCTCGCTCGCGAAGCGCATCGCATCGATTTTGATCTCCGGCTCCGTCAGCGTGAAGTACTCCTTCTTGCTGCCCGGCGGATTGCGGATCTCGACGAAGGATAAACCGTACTGGTGGGCGAATTCGATGGATTCGCCGGTGGTCGTTCCGATTTCGTCGGTGATGGCGCTGATGCGGGTTTTGTCCATGCGGCCGCGCGCCCAAAGGGAAGACGCGCACACCGCGCCGGCAGCCAGAAGTTCACGCCTGGTCATAGAAAGATTGTAATAGATAGGTATGGAGTGGATCAGCGCAACCGGGCGGAAGATGGTTTTGCAGGAAGGCGATATCACGCGCGTGGCCGCCGGCGCGATTGTGAATGCCGCCAATTCGGCGCTGGCGGGCGGCGGTGGCGTGGATGGCGCGATCCATCGCGCGGCAGGGCCCGGCCTCATGCGGGAGCTGGATGCCATCCGCGCGCGCTGGCGGCTGTCCCACCGGCAGCGCTGTCGCGACCGGAGCGGGGAACCTGGCGGCGCAGTTCGTATTTCACGCGGTGGGCCCTGTCTACCGCGATGGCCGTCACGGCGAAGCCGAGCTGCTGGCATCCTGCTATCGCACCTGCCTCGAGCTGGCCGAAGAGCGCGGCGTCGGCACCATCGCGTTTCCGGCCATCAGCACGGGCGTTTACGGCTATCCCCTGGAAGAGGCGGCGCGCATTGCTGCGCGCGAAGTGCAGCGGCACCTGGAACGGGCCGATTGCGGCATCGAATGCGTGTTGTTCGTGGTGTTCGGCCGCGCGGCCTACGAGCGCGTGGCGAAGGTGTTGCGGGCGACTATTTCACCGGCCCCAAGTAACGGTCCAGCCGATCGAGCGATTCCTTGATCGCTTCATTGCGCGGCAGATTGGGGCCGCTTTCGTAGACCACGCGCCGCTTCTGCCCGGCGGGCGTCCCCAGCGGACGAAACATCGGCTCCGGCGAGCGGCGGCTCCGCCCACTTTGCCGGGAATACGTTCCACGGCCGGACCTTGCGGCCAATCGAGAGCGGCCACAGTACAAACCTCCTCTTCCGGATTATCCCCTCCGCGCGCTGTAAGCTGAAAGAGAATGTTTTCGCTGGAAATCGAATGCGAGCCCGAGGACCGCGATCTGTTGATCGCCGAACTGTGGGAACAGGGCTCGGCCGGGATTGCGGAATTGGACGCGCTGCGGGTGCGCGCGTTCTTCGAAGACGCAGCCTCGCGCGATGCTTTGCTGCGGCTCTATCCGGGGGCGCGGCTGAGGGTGGAGGAAGAGCGCGACTGGGTGCAATCGGCGCGCGATCTGATGCAGCCCATGGAAGTGGGCGAGCGCTTTTTCCTGGCGCCCGTGTGGCGCGACGATGCCGCGCCGCCGGGGCGCTTCCGCATCGCCGTGAATCCGGGGATGGCCTTCGGCACGGGCCTGCACGAAACCACTCGTCTGTGCATCGAAGCTCTGGAGCGGCACGTGAGGCCCGGCGTGACGGTGCTGGATGTGGGCGCCGGTTCCGGCATTCTGGCGCAGGCCGCGCGGCTGCTGGGCGCGGGCGCGGTTTACGCTTGCGATATCGATCCGGTCGCAGTGGAAATTGCCGGCCATGGATTTGTGGGATCGGCGGACGCGGTAGCGTCCCAAATAGCCGACGTGGTGGTGGCCAACATCAGCCCGGAAGCCATCGTGCAGCTTGCGCCGGACCTGGTGCGCGTGTTGCGGCCGGACGGAATTCTGCTGGCCAGCGGTTTCGAGCTGGGCGAAGTGGAGCGCGTGCGGGCAGCGCTGCCGGGGGGTGAAGTGCTGACCAAGGGCAGTTGGGCGCTTATTGAAACGCGATCTGCGCGATGACGATCTGCGGCAGCGCCTGGTTCCAGGATTCCGGGATGCTGTCGAAGGGCAAGCGGAATGGCTTGGTTTCGCCGGGCGCCAGGCCGCCCATTTTCCTGCTTACGATGGGCAAGCGCTCGCGCAGCACGACCTGGTTGTAAGCGTCGTAGAAAACGCAGTAGATTTCCGCTACTTCGATGGCGCGGCTGCCGCTGTTGCCGATGTTGCCCGTGATGTCGACCACCCGCTGGTGCAGATAGCTTTCATGCGCCTGCATGGCCACATCGCCGATGGGCAGAAAGCCGCTGCGCACGTACTCTTTGGCGGCGCCGGTGAGCGGGGGAAGCGGCGGCGGCGGCGCTTGCGCGGCGCGATTCAGGTAATAAAGGCCGGCTACTCCCGCCAGCAGCACGATCCCGATGACGATCGCCATCGGCGGAATCGCCCCGCCGCCCTTGGTTTCGGCGCCTGCCGTTTTACTTTCCGCCAACGGTCATCTCTCCTATCATCAGTGTAGGCGCGGAAACGGAGCCGCGAAACTCCAGGTCCGAACCCACCGCTTCGATCCCCATCAGCATATCCTTCAGGTTGGCCGCGATGGTCACTTCGGAAACCGCGAAGGCCAATTCTCCGTCGCGGATCCACAACCCCGCCGCGCCGCGCGAATAGTCGCCGGTCACGATATTCACGCCCATTCCGATCAACTCGGTCACGTAAAAGCCGTTGGGAATGGACGCGATAATCTGCTCCGGCGTTTGGACGCCGGGCTCCAGGAAAAAGTTCCCGTGGCCGATGCCCGCGTTTCCCGTCAGTCCGCGCGAGGCGTTGCCGGTGGTTTTCATCTCCAGCTTGCGCGCCGCGTAGGTGTTCAGCAGGTAGCTTTTGAGCACCCCGCGCTCCATCACCACGGTGCGGCGCGAGGGTACGCCTTCGTCGTCGAACGGCGAAGTGCCGAACAGGCCGGGGAGGGTGGCGTCGTCGACGATGGTGACGCGGCCGCTCGCGACTTTCTCCCCGAGTTTGCCGGCCAGAAACGATTCGTGCCGGTAAATCATCATGCCGTGCACGGCTTCGAAGAGGTTATCCAGCAGCGAACGGGCGGTGCGCGGCTCGAAGACCACCGGCACTTTTTGCGTGTCCACCTTCACCGCGTTGAGGCGGCGCAAGGCGCGCTGCGCGGCTTTTTGGCCCACGGCCTCGGGAGCCTCCAGCCGGTCGAATCGGCGCGCCGAGCTTTCCCAATAGTCGCGCTCCATGGATTCGCCTTCGCGCGCCACGGGAACGCAACTGAAACCGCAATAGCTGGTGCGATATTCGCCGGCGAAGCCGCGCGAGTTGGCGAAGATGTGGCGCCCGGTGAGGGTGTCGAAGCTGGCGCCTTCGGAGTTGGAAATGCGTGGATCGGCGGATAACGCGGCTTCTTCGGCGCGCTTGGCGGTATCGATCTTGAGCGCCGTATCGAGCTGTTCGACGTCCGGCGAATAGAGTTGCAAGTCGCCTTCGACCGAGCCCAGTTCCGCGGCATCGGGCAGGTCCGCGTGGGGATCTTCCGTGGTGATTTCCGCCAGCTCGATGGCCGATTTCAACAGATGCTCGATCCCCTCGCTCGAAAGATCGCTGGTATAAGAAGCGCCCGTCTTGTGGCCTTTCAGGATGCGCAGGCCGGCGCCGCGCGATCCCGCTTCTTTCAGGTTCTCGACCTCGCGCATGCGCACGTTGGCGGAAAATTCGTCGCCTTCCGCGATGGTGCATTCGGCATCGCTGGCGCCGGCCGCCTGCGCGCGCCGCACGATATCCTGGGCCAGTTCGAAAAGATGATTACCGTTCAAATGCGTTCCTCCGTACCCCGACGGCCTCGTCGGCCAAAGGCGGGTCCTGGGGGACCCACGCGGACCAGGGGGTCCGCCCTACTATCAAGCCGTGCCTCCCACGGTCATGCGATCGATCTTGATGGTTGGGATTCCCACGCCCACAGGCACGCTCTGCCCCTCTTTGCCGCAAACCCCCACGCCTTCGTCCAGCCGCAGATCGTTGCCCACCATGCTGACGTATTTGAGAGCCTCCGGGCCGTTGCCGATGAGGGTCGCGTTGCGCACCGGGCGCGTCAGCTTGCCGTCTTCGATGAGGTAGCTCTCCGACGCCGAGAACACGAAATTGCCGCTCGTGATATCCACCTGGCCGCCGCCGAAGCTGACGCAGTAGAGGCCTTTGGGAACCGAGCGGATGATATCTTCCGGCGCGCTTTGGCCGGACAGCATGAAGGTATTGGTCATGCGCGGCATGGGGATGTGGGCGTAGCTCTCGCGGCGTCCGCTGCCGGTCGAGGGCGAGCCCAGGAGCGTGCTGGAGAGCTTGTCCTGCAGGTAGCCGCGCAGCACGCCATTTTCGATCAGCACGTTGCGCTGCGTGGGCTGGCCTTCGTCATCCACGTTGAGGGAGCCGCGGCGATGCCCGATGGTGCCGTCGTCGATCACGGTGCACAGTTCGCTCGCGACTTTCTGGCCGATGCGGCCGCTGAACGCGGAAACGCCCTTGCGGTTGAAATCGGCTTCCAGCCCATGACCCACGGCTTCGTGCAGCAGGATGCCGGGCCAGCCGGGCCCCAGCACCACGGTCATTTCGCCGGCGGGCGCTTCCACCGCTTCCAGCATGGCGATGGCCTCGCGGGCGGATTCGCGCGCGAAATGCTCGGGAGTCTTTTCCAGCAGAAAGAAGTCCAGGTCCACGCGGCCTCCTCCGCCGGCGTGGCCGCGCTGCGGAACGCCGCCGTTCTCGCGCGCCAGGGCGGCTACGCTCATACGGGCCAGGGGCTGGCGATCGATGGTGAGAACCCCTTCGCTGGTGGCGACCAGCACTTGGCGAAGATTATCGGCGTATACGGCCTGCACCTGAAAAACCCGTGGATCGAAGGCGCGGGCGGCGCGGTCCGCGCGTTTTACCAGTTCCACGCGTTCGGAAAAGGCCGTCTCCGTGGGAGCGGTCAGGACCGGGTAGAGATTGTGCCGCCGGCCTTCGTTCAGATCGAATTTGTCCACTTTGCTGGGGCCGGAGGCAATGTGCGCGGCCACGTTGGCGGCTTTGCGGACCTTTTCCGGCGCAAGATCGTCGCTGTAGGCATAGCCGGTGCGTTCCCCGGCGATCACTCGCACGCCCACCCCCATGGAAACCCCTTGCGCCGCGCTCTTTACAATTCCCTCGTCAATACTGATCGAACTGGTAGCCAGGTACTCGAAATACAGGTCGGCGTAATCGCCGCCCTGGGAGAGCGCTTCGGCCAGGTAGGCTTCCAGGTCCCGCTTGGTAATTTGGAAGCGCGCGGCGAAGATGGAATCGGAGAACTGCATAATTTCAGGCTACCACTGCCGGCGGGCTGGTCGTAAAGTTCTTCAAATGGTTGTAAACTATTAATTCAGAGATACTTGTGGCCAAAATCGGGGATTCTCCCGAAGTTGACGCGCGGCGCTATGCCGGAAAGGTCGAAAAGAGCTTTTGCGTTTCGCTATAAAGCTTTGTAACCTGTCTACTTGCCGGTACGCCTATGCAGACGGAGCGAGAATTTTGCGGATGCCGGCACTGATCGTGGTGCGGCATGCTGGTTGATTTCGAAATAATCAAACGCGCGCAAGGTGGGGACGCCGCCGCGTTCAACGAAATCGTGACCGTATACCGCAAGCGGATTTTAGGGACGGTCAGTCGTTTGATCGCCCGTTCGGAAGATGTCGAGGATGTCGCGCAGGAAGTCTTTTTGCGGCTTTATTTTTCTCTCGACCAGTTGCGGACGCCCGAGGTTTTCGAGCCTTGGCTGTACCGTTTGACGGTGAATGCGGCTTTCGATTACCTGCGAAAGCAGCGCCGCCGCCAGGAGTTCCGAATGTCCGATTTGTCCGAGCAGCAGGTGATGTTGGCCGATGCCGCTGCCGGCGGGAAGGCGGAGCAGGAAGATTTGCATCAGAAAAAGGTCCGGGAAGCCGTGGATTCCCTGCTGGGAGCGGTTTCCGAACAGGACCGGATTTTGCTGATGTTGAAAGAAGTGGAAGGTCTTTCGCTAAAAGAGCTTGAAAACATTTACAAGGTCAACGAAAATGCTCTTAAGGTCAGACTTTTCAGGGCCCGCCAACGGGTGCTGAAGGCCTTCGGAGCTTCCGGGAAAGACGGCAAGGCCGGCCAAGGTCCAGTAAGCGGCCAACGGTCAGGCCGTTAGAGAATTAGAGGTAACGATATGTTTCCAGTGCGCGGCAGCGATGAAGAAAAATTGAATGCGTTGTTGCAGGCATATAAAGCTGCCTGTCCCGACCGCGATGCCAGCCCGAATTTCATGCCCAACCTGTGGCAGCGCATCGAAGCTCGCCAGAGTTTCTCGTTCTCGTTCCTGCGCATGGCGAGCGGGTTTGTGACGGTGGCCCTGGCACTCAGTATCGCGCTGGGCGTTTACATGGCGATCCCTCACTCGAATTCCACTCCCTACTATTCCCAAAGCTATGTGGAGGCCGTGGCGGAAGCGAACTCTTCGGATCTCATATTCCCCGTGCGGTTGGATCCGCAACCGCCGGCCCGTTGAACTGACCCATGCCCAAATCCAAGCTTTCGGCTCTCCTGTCCCTGCTGCTGGTTTTTTTAAGCGGGGCCGTGCTAGGCGCATTCGCGTACCGGCTCTACATGGTGAATACCGTGAGTTCCTCGGCCGGCACGCGGCGTCCCAGCGTGCAGGAATTCCGCAAATTCTACGTGCAGGATCTGAATAAGCATGCCAGCCTGGATAGCCAGCAGATCGCTCAGGTGAATGCGATTCTGGATCAGATAGGGGCGGAAACCAATCAGAAGATGACCGCCATCCACGAAGAACAGATCGCGCGCATCAACGCCATTCTGCGGCCCGAGCAGCAAGCTGCCTATCAGAAGATGCGCGACGAGCACGATGCCGAACGGCGCCGCCGCAAACAGCAGCAGGAAGCCACCAAAAAGTAGTGTTCGGGCGAACGCCCGGCCCGGTAAGCTTGAGCATGCCACTGGACAGGCCGGGAGGCCTGCCCTACTTACGCAACCGGCTGAGCCTTCTTGGCGCCGCGCGTGGCCTTGTACTTCCTTTCGAACCGGTCCACGCGTCCAGCCGTGTCGATCAATTTCTGGCGGCCCGTGAAGAACGGATGGCACGAAGAGCAGATTTCCACGCGGATATCGCCTTTGTGCGTGGAGCGCGTCTTGAAGGTGTGGCCGCAGGCGCAGATCACATTGAGTTCGTTGTAAGCGGGGTGAATACCAGCCTTCATGATGTTACGGGGAATCCTTTCGAGACTTTCAGTATAGCAAACACATAAACCCCCGTGAACCCTTTGGCCCACGGGGGTTGTTAGCCTGTTTGAGAAACCTGAGGCTTAGCTGACGCGAGAGGCAGCCGGTCCACAGGAACGGTATCCCGCCACTGAGACGGGATGGCTACATTAGAGGCTCGACTTTAACAGTCGGCCACCTCTCGCGGTCTTTTACTACTACTTTCCATGTTTTCTGGACCACCTCCTTCTTCAGTGATGCCTTCATGCTCTCACGGGTTTTTGGGAGTTGTCAATACATCGTTTTCAAAGGTAACGGGAGGCGAACCGGCACATCGCCAGACCGTCCATCAGGTTGAAAGGAAACTGGCCGGTGGTGTAATGGCCGCACGGCAGGGCGAAGACTTTGTGCGGCAGGCGCATCTCGCGGAAGCTTTTCAGAACCTGCGCCGAATAGACCGGCAGGAAGGTGCTGTCGTGGCGCGCCCAGACCAGCAGGCTTTTGAGATCGCGGCCCTTCATCCGCTCCAGGTAACTGGCCGGGCTGATGGGGCTCCAGTAGCGCCGCAGGTCGTCCTGGCTCACCTGGTTCGTAAAGCCCTGGCGAACGTTCTGCGTCGAGAGGCCCGTCCATACCACGTCGCCCACGTACATGGAGACGTGGTTGAAAATGCCCAGCTTGACGCGCGCATCGTGCGCCGCCGCGATGAATGCCACGCACGAACCCAGGCTGGTCCCCAGCACGCCGATGCGTTCGTAACCCTCCCGCGCCAGCCAATCCAGGCACGCGCGCACGTCCAGGGCGGATTGCCGGAAGGCATGAACGGTGCGGCCGATGTTGGCCGACATGTGGTAATCGGCGCGCTCGAGCTCCGCCGGCCGGCGCTCGGCATGGTATGCCATGGTCAAGCGCAAGGCGCTGATGCCAAAGTGGTTGAGCAGCTTGGCCAGGCCCACGTGGCCGCCCGCGTCGCTGTTCCACTGGGGCAGCACCACCAGCGCCCGCGGCGGGCCTTTGGGCGCCGGAAACCACAGCGCGCCGGCGGCATTATTCTCGGGATAGGGCGAGCGCACCGGGCTGGTGAAACTCAGGCGCCCGTCTTTCAGGCGGTAATCGCGCACCGGTTCGTAGGCGTAGAAATGGTCCGAATCCGCCAGCGCTCCGTTGACGAAGCGGGCCACCGTGGCCGCCGCGTTTCCATTGGCTTCGTTCCGGCAATCCGGGAACCCGATGCCGCTCAGCCAATCGGTTCCCCATTCGAATGGCCGGACTACCCGGTTCGTATCGCGCGTGGCGAGCTTACGCTCCCAACGGTCCATGTAACGAGCGTAGAGTCCCGTCATGTAGTCAGACTGTTTAGTTTAGCGAAAAAATACCCCGCTCCGGCAAATGGAATCCGGAGCGGGGTTGCGGATAGCCCAGACGAGGCAACGCACCAAAGCGAAAAGCCCGCTGAAAAGGAACCATCCACCCGAATGCAAGCGGGATGCCAACCGTAAAGCCATCATTTCATGGGGTGTAACGTTTGTTGCTACAGAAATTGGTAGGATTTGGCTACTGTTTTCCACAGCCTGATCAGGTATCCTCCGCAACAGGGTACAATCGAACCAATGAGTTCCGCCCCCTCGATGGCCGCGCCACGTGCGTCCGGAGGCGGGAAGGCGCTAGCCGGCTTCCTGCTCTCGGGATTCCTGATGGCGTTATTGGGCGCCATTCTTCCGGCTTGGGGCTACCACCGGGATCCGCCGGACTTCGCGGCCGTGGGCACTTACTTTCTGGCCCTGGCCGTGGGTATCGTGCTGGCCGGCGTAATCGCCCGCCGCCTGGTGGCGCGGCGCGGCGTAGCTTTTCTGCTGGTATTTGCCTGCGTTCTCGCCTGCATTTCCCTGCTCTACCTGGCGATGGTATCGCCTCCGGCGGCGGCCTGGTGGCGTGTGGCCGGGCTCGCGGCGCTGGGAACCGGCGCGGGTCTGCTGAATCTGGCGCTATTTTCCGCCATCTCTCCCAGCTACCAGATGGACGCGGCCGGCACGGTGAACCTGGGCGGCGTCTGGTACGGCCTGGGATGCCTGGCGGCCACCCTTTTGGTAGCCGGAACGTTTTACGCCTACACCGTGCCGAGCATCCTGATTTTCATGGCGGTCGTGCCGGCGCTGTTTGGCGGCATGTACCTGCAAACGTCCTTCGCCACTCCCGCGGCCGGGGCGCATCCCACGCTGCGCCAGGCGCTGAGCGATTTCCGCAGCCCTGGCGCCGTGCTCTTCGCGCTGCTGCTCTTTGTGCAGTTCGGCAACGAGTGGTCCATCGCCGGCTGGCTGCCCATCTTCCTGATCCGCCGCGTGGGCCTCAGCCCCATCACGGCTTTGCTGCTGCTGGCGCTGTACTGGTCGTTTCTGATGGCCGGGCGGCTGGTGGCGGTGGCCATTCTGCCGCGCGTGCGCCACGGACGGCTGTTGCTGGGCAGCGGCGCGGCGGCGCTGTTCGGCTGCTTCATCCTGTTTTCCACCAACAATACGTTCGGCGCGGCTACTGGAGTGGTGTTCATCGGCACGGGCTATGCCAGCGTCTATCCGCTGGTGGCGGAGGCCATCGGGCGCCGCTTTCCGTATTACCATCCGGGATTTTTCAACGGCATCTTTTCCTTTGCGCTGCTGGGCGGCTTGCTGGCGCCGGCTACACTGGGTTATGCGGCCACGGGCTTGGGCGTCGGGGTGGTGATTGGGATTCCGCTGGTGGGCACTTGCGTAGTGATGCTGCTGCTGATTCTGATATGGCTCGAATCCAAAATGACTGGACGATGAGAGCTGCCGCCGCGGCCATTGTGTGGCTGTTGCCGCTGGCAGCGAACGCGGCGACCCTGGCCGAACGCATGGCGCAGCTTCTGGCCTCGTCCCCGGCGGCGCGCGCGGCATTCTGGGGCGTCGAGGTGGTGGACCTGGCCAGTGGGAAGACGCTGGCCGAGCACAACGCGGAGCGGTTTTTCATCCCCGCTTCCAATACCAAGCTCTTCACCACGGCGCTGGCGCTGACGCGGCTGGGAGGGGATTTCACTTTCCAGACGCGCGTGCTTGCCGGCGCGCCGCCGGATGCCCAGGGCCGCATTGCCGGCGACCTGCGGCTGGCCGGCGGCGGCGATCCCAACCTCTCGCCGCGTCCGATTCCCTATCGCCAGGGAGCCTACACCGGGAATCCGCTGGCGGCTATCGAAGATCTGGCCGATCAGATTGCCGCGCGCGGAGTGCAGCGCATCCAGGGCGGCGTGGTGGGGGACGACACCTGGTACGTGTGGGAACCGTACGGTCCGGGGTGGTCGTTGGACGATCCGCAGTACGAGTACGGAGCGCCGGTTTCGGCGCTCTCGATCAACGACAACGTGCAGACCCTGAACGTGCAGCCGGGGGCGCGCGCAGGCGAGGTCGCGGCGCTCTTCCCGAACCCCGCGCTGGAATATTACACGCTCGAGAACCGGGTCCGAACCGCGCCGGGGCTCCCGCGGCGCATCCATTTCGAGCGCGCGGCGACCAGCCGCGTGGCACAGCTTTGGGGAACCATTCCACTCGAGGACCGCGGAGAAGACTTATCGATGGGGATTGCCGACCCGGCGGAATTTGCCGCCATGGCGCTGAAGCAGGCGCTGGAAGAGCGGGGAATTACAGTGGCCGGCCAAGCCGTCGCGCGGCATTTGTATGCGGACGAAATTGCCGATCTCACGCAAGGCGCGCCGCCGGCCGAGGTGGAGAATGGCATCGAGCTGGCGCGCCGCGTTTCGGCTCCGCTGCTCGAGGACCTGCGCGTTACCGCCAAGGTGAGCCAGAATCTGCACGCCGAAATGGCGCTGCGGGCGGTGGGGCGCGCGCGGCGCAATGTGGGCAGCCGCGAAGCCGGGTTGGCGGAGTTGAAGGCGTTTCTGGGGGAGATCGGAATCGCTCCCGAGCAGGTGTCCATCAACGACGGCTCCGGCCTTTCGCGCATGAACCTGGTGACGCCGGCCGCGGTGGTGGAGCTGCTGCGCCACATGTATGAGTCGCCCGTGCGCGATCAATGGATTTCCATTCTGCCGGTGGGGGCGCAGGATGGCACGCTCAACACGCGTTTCGCGAATACTCCGCTGGCCGGCCGGATTCACGCCAAGACCGGCAGCGTGGCGCACGTCAGCGCGCTTTCCGGCTATATCGAGCGGCCGGACGGATGGGTGGCATTTTCCATTTTCGTGAACAATTTCAGTGGACCGGCGGGCGAAATCCGCGCCATCATGGACGGCCTCTGCGCCCTTATAATGGAATGAAGCCTATGCCAATCTACGAATACCGTTGCGACGATTGCGGAACGAAATTTGAAAAGCTGGTGCGCCGCGCCGCGGACGTCCCCGAGCTGGAATGTCCGTCGTGCAAGCGGAAACACCTGACCCAGGAGCTGTCCACGTTTGCGGCGCATGCAGGCGGAGGGTCGAAGTCCGAGGCCATGCCAGGCTGCCCCAGCGGACGGTGCATGAATCCGGGCATGTGCGGGATGAATTAAGGCCCTACCGCGGAATCTTTCCGTCGAACAAGGTACGCAAGCGCCCAGAGCACTCGATGCGCTCCAGCCTGCCGGTTCGTTCGCCGAGCGCCAGGGCGAGCGGCCCGCCGACCACCCCCAGGGTAAAATTCGGCTTGCCGTTCAATGCCCACGACACGACGGCGCCGGCGACCGCCGCGGTAATGCATCCGACGCACACCCACAAAATGCGCTTGCCCATTCGGCTTGATTGTACCGCTAATGCGCGCCGGCCAGGGTTTCGACGAAGGCCCGGTCGATGGGCCAGTACCCCAACACGCGGCGTCCCGTGGCGCGGAACGAACCCGCAGTGAGCACGCCGCTGAAATCCGCCGGGTTGGGCCTCTGGTGCTCCACTTCGATCATGCGGCGCAGCAGGTTGGTGATCTTGGTGAGTTGCGCGGCCATGCCGGCGGCATCCTGCTCGGTTCTGCAAACCACCTCGAGTTTGGCGGCGATGCCTTTGCCGTCGGGTTGAAATGCCAGCACAATGCTGTCGGCGGTATCCACCGTATGGGCGAAGGGCAGCGTGCCATCGGGCAGGTTGGCGCCGGATTTCAGCGCGGCCGGCGGGATGCGTAGCCAGACTGGGGCATCCGGCGCGGCATCGACGCCGGGCGGGGAGGTTGCGGCGACCTGCATGCGCAGCGCGGCCCCATCGTCGGGGCTCACCGCCAGCGCCATCACGCCGCTGCGCAGCGGGAAAAATGAAATTTTGCGATCGGGCGTGCTGCCGGCCATCTTGCAAAACCCGTTCCGGCAGCCGCCACCCTGCGCCGCGGCGTAGGCTTGCAGACTTTTCCAATCGAAGCGGCCTTTCAGCAACATGTATTTGCCGCTGGGGCCGAAGGCGGCGATGGCCAGATCCAGGTCCTGCTTGTAATTGAAATTGGTTTTGCGGACGAACCCCTGGTATTCGGGATCTTCGGCGACGCGCGGCCCATCCAGCAGGCTCATCACGCCGGCGCGGCGCAGAGCCGCGAAATCGATCGAGAGAACCAGGGCATCGGCGGTTGGCATGCGCTCTAGCAGCTCTGCCGGCGTCAACCGCCGCGCGCGATACCACGGAACGAACAAAATGAGAGCGACGCACAGGACAGCGGCGGCCACGGCCAGCCGTGTGCGGGTTTTGGAAGTCACGACAGCAGTATCACACAGACACGGCGGCTTCGGCGATGCGCGCTTCCTTCCACAAGCGGATATACGGCTGCAAGTCGCGCATCATTTGGCGGAAACCGTCCAGCGTGAGGGATTGCGCGCCGTCGCTAACCGCCTTTTCGGGGCAGGGATGAACTTCCACAATCAGGCCGTCGGCGCCCACGGCCACGCCCGCGCGCGCCAGCGGAGGAACCAGGCTGCGCTTGCCGGTGGCGTGGCTGGGGTCGAGAATCACCGGCAGGTGCGTCATTTCGTTGAGCACCGCCACGGCGGCGATATCGCAGGTATTGCGCGTGGCGGTTTCAAAGGTGCGGATGCCGCGCTCGCACAGAATCACGTTGGGGTTGCCGTGCGCCACCACATATTCGGCGCTCATGAGCAGCTCCTTGATGGTCGAGCTCATGCCGCGCTTGAGCAGCACCGGCCGTCCGCATCCGCCCAGCGATTTCAGCAGCGCGAAGTTTTGCATGTTGCGCGCCCCCACCTGCATGCAATCGGTGTATTCGGCCACCAGAAGCACGTCGCGGTCGCTCATAATTTCGGTGATGGTGCCGAGGCCGGTGGCTTCCCCGGCTTTGCGCAGCAGCTTGAGGCCCTCCAGCTCCAGCCCTTGGAAATCGTAAGGCGAAGTGCGCGGTTTGAAGGCTCCGCCGCGCAGCATGCGGGCGCCGGCGGCGGCCACCGCTTCGGCGGTCTGCATGATCTGATTTTCGCTTTCCACCGAACAGGGGCCGGCCATCACCACGAACTCGTCGCCGCCGATTTCCAGGCCGTTCACGCGGATCACGGAATGCTCCGGCTTGAATTCGCGGCTGACGAATTTGTAGGGCGCCGAAATCCGCATGGCGCGCTCCACTCCGGGGGTCGCCTCGAGCGATTCCAGGCAGGCCGTGACGTCGCCCACCCCCACCACTCCGATGACCACGCGTTCCTCTCCCTCGATGGAGTGGACCTTGTAACCGAACTCCCGGATTCGTTCGCAAACGTGGTCTATTTCCGTCCTGGTAGCGTGCGGGCGCATTGAGATGATCATAAAGATCCAGTATACACTATTACTGTCAAAGATATCAACGTAAGTAGATTGAATATATACTGTTGCGAGCAGCACCTAAAAGAGGTGTATTAGGGCAGACTCACCTCCACGGGAGCGGCGCGAGGGCCTTCCCGTCCGGAGGCGTCGAGCGCGGCGATGGAATAGCGGTAAGTCTTGCCGTGCTCGACCGCGCGATCGGAATACGTGGGAACGGCGCCGGTTTCGCCCACCTTTTCGAAAGCTCCGCCGCCTTCCGCGCGGTAGATGCGATAGCCGGTGACGTCGGGACCGGCGGTGTCCCAGGAAAGCTCGACGGAATTGGGCGCGGGGACGGCGCGCAAGCCGGTTATGGGCGCGGGCGGCGGCTGGGGCGTGAACGCCGCCGGCTCGGAAAGATCGCTCTCCGCTTCTTTGTGGCCGGGGAGCGGTTGAATGGTTTGCACCAGGTAGGTATATGGGGTGCCGACAACCACGTGGGCGTCCAGCCATTCGGTTTGCGCGAGGTCCGGCGCGGCCACCGCGTAGGGTTCGTCCCCCGCTTTGCGCAGCACGCGGAAGTGCGCGCCGGGCGCGCGCCAGGTGAGGCGCACGCCGCCAGGCGCCGGCTCGGCCTTCACCTCGGCGGGTTGGGCCGGCGGCGTCACCACCGGGAGGGTCACGAAGTTCGACCAGTCGGTTTCCTTGCCGTTGGCCCCTATCGCGCGCGCCGCGATCACCGCGTCCTTGCCCACCCAGGCGGCCGCGGGGATCTCATAGCTGGCGAGGATCCCCGGCTTGGATTCGCGCTCGGGCAGGCGCGTGGCGGCCGCCGCCCATTGATCGCGGCTGTACGCAGGGGGCCGCAGGCCAATGCGTAAATCCAGCGTGAGCGGTTCCCCAATGAGCACGTTTTCGGTGGTGCGCGCCGGCGCCGTGAAATGCACATAGATGACGCCGCCGCGCTGCAAGGCGGCCACATCCACGATGGGACCGGGAACATTGGCGAGCGGGGCCAGCGGACCGCTGATGTAGCCGCAGCCGGAGGTGATGGCGGCTGCCGCTACCGCGGCGAGGAGTTTCTGCATGAAGCATTAGTTTAACCGAGTACAATATCCCTACGACCGGGCAAGCTAAAGCATGCCCGACCTAGGAGGGCTTATGGCGAACGATCTCGACTTACTGCAAGGCGTCTGGAGCGTGCGCACGCTGCGCATGGACGAACGGGATTTCCCGGCGGCGATGCCGGCGGAAGCGCGCATTGTGGTGCGCGGAAATCGCTTCACCAGCAGCGGAATGGGCGCGCTGTACGAAGGAATTTTGCAACTCGATCCCTCCGCGCAGCCGCGGCGCCTCGATATGAAATTCGATACCGGCCCGGAAAAAGGCCACACGAATTTCTGTATCTACGAATTGCAGCAGGATGTCTGGACGCTGTGCATCGCGACTCGCGGCGCGGCGCGGCCGACGGAATTCGGCGCCCCGGAGGGCGCCGGCTTGGCGCTCGAAACCCTGACGCGCGGCGCGGCGGCCGGCGCGGCCGCGCCCGAGGAGACACCCGCGGCCAGCGCAGGCGCGACGGAACTGGAAGGCGAATGGAGCATGGTTTCCGCGGTGATGGATGGGCACCCCATGGAAGATTCGGCGGTGGTATGGGTGAGGCGGGTCACGCAAGGCAGGCGCACCACTGTCTACGCCGGGCCGCAGGTGATGCTGAAAGTAGATTTTTCGCACAACCCACGGCAATCTCCCAAGACTCTCGATTACCTGAACATCGCAGGTCCGCAAAAAGGTAAAACGCAGTTGGGGATCTACGAACTCGAAGGGGCGCGGCTGACGGTTTGCGTGGGGGCTCCGGGAGAACCCCGGCCTGAGCGATTCCATTCCGCGCCGGGCGATGGCGCGACGCTCACCGTGTGGCAGCGGAAGTAAGATTCGCAATTTAACATTTCCGTCACGCGGTTGTCATGCTCAACCGTTAGTCTGAAACCTCAAACCACTCAGGGAGTAGTTCTAACGATGAAGAAGCCGTGCATCCTTGCCCTCGCCGTGTGCGCACCATTGCTGCTGTGCGCGCCTGTCTTGCTCCAAGCGCAGCCGAGCAGCGATACCGGGACCATCGCCGGATCCGTCGTAGACGTGGCCGGCAAGCCGATTCCCAACGCCGCCGTAACGCTGAACAACGAATCGGGCGGCCCGCCTCACGCGGTAGTCGCCGGTCAGGACGGAACATTTTCCGTCGCGGCGCTGCCGGCCGGCACGTATACGATCGAAGTGTCGGCGCCCAGTTTCGCCCCCAGCCGCCGCAGCGGAGTAAAACTAGCGGGAGTTTACTCGGATTTCGGCAGAGACACGGGCAAGTAGCTGTATTTCGTGTGTCTTAGCGGGACCGCTCTGTATTACCCACGATGGGTACTACA
>Ga0181521_10001832_pt1 | contig 26011 bp, 25 predicted proteins | sample PEATcosm2014_Bin_32_FD_119764 | JGI IMG/M metagenome (GOLD analysis project Ga0181521, IMG submission 119764) | Peatland microbial communities from MTU Mesocosm Facility, Houghton, MI, USA - PEATcosm2014_Bin02_60_metaG | ecosystem: Environmental > Terrestrial > Soil > Wetlands > Peat | place...
CACCACCACCACCACCACCACCACCGTGCTGCGCAGCTGCTGGCACCGAGAGGCCGGCGCCGGTAAGGGCCAGAGCCAGACAGAGGCTGAATTTCAACAAGTTACTTTTCATGATTTGTGCCTCGATGAAGATTTGCCCCCGCTCAGTATCCGCCGGCCGGGCCACCGTGCTCTGCGTTCATGGGACCGGGGCCGAAGCCCCCATGCATGCCCCAGCCATCACCGTGTCCGACGGCGCGGTGGTGAACCTCGTGCCAGTAGAGGTCGAAAATGGTCTTCTGATTGGTGTCCAGCTTATCGTAAAAGGTCTTGGTTCGAACCTGGGCGGCTTCCAGCCGGGCCAGATGTTCCTGCATCCAGTTGGTCTGCGCACGCAAGCGCTCGATTCCTCGGGCCATCCGTTCCGGCGTCGTGCCATCGTCCGCAGCTTGCGCTTCGCGTTCCTTTTCTTCGAGCCAGGGCTTCTTTTGTTCGACCTGGTGGGCATCTTTCATTACCCCGCCGGACCAGGCATCCCATGCCGCCATCTGCCCCGGAGCCAGATTCAGCTTGCCCTTGAGCTCATCGAGCGTGTATTGGGTGTGCTGGATCCAGTCGAAATTGCGGCTGCTTCCCGGCGTCCCCCCGGGCGGCGGTGGCGCCACCTCATCGGCAAGCACGGGAGCCGACTGCAGCAATATCGCACCGGCGGCAAGCAAAACACATTGGCGAATCAAGCTTGTTTGCGTCATCTGCAACTCCGCTAACTCATTAAGAAACCTCATTGGCGACGGCATTTGGTCGCAGTCTTGCCCTCATCCTCGTTCACCTTGGCCTACTCATCATGGCACGGGGGATTTTTCCCGAGCCGGATGCGATTTGCCAAGATCCGACAACGAGCAAGGATTTTACGCACGCTCGCATGGTGATACTGTGCGCTAGCGTACCGAATATCGTTGTGCAGATCCGTGATTTCGTACCGGGTTGCGCCTTGCGCCTGCCTCGGTTCGCTTGCCGCAGCGACGCGATTGGATCGCAAGCGATTACGGCGCCAGTCGTGTTGCGAGCACAGCCACGAATTCCTCGGGCAAGATGCACGGCATTAGGTTAGATAACCGAGCCAAGCCGCTCATTAGACAGGCCAACGCTGCCTTCGTTTGGTTTGATTGGCGCTTTGTCCGACAAAAAAGGCCGCGGTGGCGTATTTGCGCAAGATGCCGTGCCGCCGGAAACCGGGTCGAGCCCGAGAATGCTTGCAAGAAGAAATCATTGCCGCGCACAACGGTCCCCGCGCCCCACGATGTAGATGCATAAAGATGCAATTAGCCCATTTCATCAAGGTGCACGGAACGACGTCGTCTGCTGCGAAATTTCCGCTGCAGCGCAATGTCTGCCACGATTGCGGCCAGGCCATCCTGGCCAACACGATCCGTTGACGGGAGAAATTCCATGAAACCGCAGAAACTGGCGGTCAGTTTGGCATTATCGGCACTTTTTGCCGGCGCGACTGGGTATGCCGCCGAAGAGCCCGCGACCAAGGCCAGTGACTCGGCCAGGGCCTCCAACGACAAAGGCGAAAACGGTGCGGGCAAGGCGGCGGCGGAGGCCAAGGAGGCCGCGCAAAAGGCGGCCGAAGCCGCCAAGTTGGCCGCGCAAAGCGCTGAGCAAGCGGTCAAGGAGCTCTCGCAGAAGGCGGCGGAAGCGACCAGACGGTTGGCTCACGAGTCCGACAAAGCAGCAAAGTGGGCCGAACAAAAGAGTGCTGAAGCCGCCAAGAAGGCCAGCGCAGAAACCAAGGAGGCTGCTCAGAGAGCAGCCCAGGCCGCTAATCGCGCGGCAGAAGCCGTCCAGGACGCCGCTCGCAAAGCCGAGGACTCTGCCAAGGAAGCGGCCAAGTCGGGCAAGGAGGCGGCTCTTAAGGCTGCCGTGGCCACCCAAGAGGCAGCGCAGAAAGCCTGGGAGGCGACCAAGGAGGCGGCCGACAAGGCCTTGGATGCAGCCAAGCGAGCTCCCGGGAAACCAGACGATACCGACAGGAAGTAAGGACGGGTAGCTCGTTTGCCACTCGGCGGATGCCCTCGGGGCGATGCGATGATCAGGCCTGTGGCCTATGGCACACCGCCTCGACATTGTGGCCGTCCGGGCCGATGACAAAGGCTGCGTAGTAGTTTGCATGGTAATGAGGACGCAGTCCCGGTGGCCCGTTGTCCTGGCCTGCGGCAGCGATAGCGGCACGATAGAACTCGTCGACTTGCCTACGATCGTCGGCAGCAAAGGCTAGGTGCAGTGGCGCGGGCTTCTGCGCACTGGGCAAGAGCCAAAAGGCCGGCTTTTGCCCGCGCCCGAGGCCCACGCCGTCGGGCCCTTCCATGGCAACCGTGATCCCAAGCGGTGCAAGCGCTCGCAGGTAGAACGCCTTGCTCGACTCCAAGCTGCTGACCCCGATTCCAACGTGATCGAACATGGTTTGCTCCTTGATCGTCCTTGCGTTGGTGCGCCTTGATTTGGCCAGCAGTTTAGCGGGAGCGCCGCGCGCACTGGGCAAGCGGTGGCGCGCTGTTGACCGCAAGAGGTCGATCGCACTGCCACGAGGCCATCAATCAACCTCCGGTGAGAGCGGCGATGGCATGATTGGCGAGCGTCGTGGTCCGGGCTCGTGCAAGGCGCAGCGCGTAAGAACGATTGGATTACGAGTCAAAACTTCCTGGCGTTTCGGCCGGTCTTGGCGTCAATAACCCTAATCGGGTAAGGAAAACCCCCTACGCGCGTGCCCGTATTCCTTTGCGCCGCTTGGTCGCGTAGGTTGTCGATCCCGGCGCCGCATATCGGCGCAACTGCATCGCCACCGCGGGCTGCCGAAAGAGCGCACAACGCGGCTACAGGGACGGCTGCTCAATGGAAGACTGGATCGATTCCGAGACCAAGGCGTTGGCGCAGATCATCGCCAGCGCGGCCCGCCAACGGGCGGAGGAGCGCGGCTTTATGCCCGGCTACGAAATGCAAGACTGGCTCCATGCCCAGGCCGAGGTCATGGCGCAGATGTATGGCCGGGACCGCCCGGCAGCCTGAGGATCTGGCAACCGCCCAAAACGCGTACTCGGCAGCTACGACGCGCCGCAAGCGATGCGAACCGCCAGCGGCCGGGCGCGGCCGCCGGCCGCCGAAAAGCCGCTGAGTTGCTCGAGCAAGACCTGCGACATCAGCGCCGCAAGATGCTGGCGCAGTGTGTCATCAACCCGCCGCCGCAGAGCCGGAGCCGATGACTCTGCTCATGGCCGCTCTCCACCATCGCCGCTCTTACCGGTCGCAAGCGACTGAAACAAATTCATCGGCACCGGAAATACGATCGTTGTGCCGCGGTCACCGGCAACCTGGGTGAGCGTCTGCAGGTAGCGCAGTTGCATCGCCTCGGGCTGCTGTGCAAGCATGCGCGCGGCTTCGAGCAAGGCCTGAGCGGCCTGTTTTTCCCCCTCGGCATGGATCACCTTGGCGCGTCGCTCGCGCTCGGCCTCGGCCTGGCGGGCGATTGCGCGCACCATCGATTCGTTTAGATCAACGTTTTTGATTTCTACATCGGTGACCTTGATTCCCCAAGCGTCGGTCTGCGCATCCAGGATGCGCTGCACGTCGAGGTTTAGCTTCTCGCGCTCGGCCAGCATCTCGTCGAGCTCGTGCTTGCCCAGAACCGCGCGCAACGTGGTCTGTGCCAGCTGGCTGGTCGCAACCAGGAATTTCTCCACCTGGATGATCGCCTTCTGCGGATCGACAACGCGAAAGTAGATGATGGCGCTGACCTTGACCGATACGTTGTCGCGCGAGATCACGTCCTGCGGCGGTACGTCGAGCGTAACGACACGTAGGTCCACGCGCACCATCTGCTGCACGCCGGGCATCAGTATCACCAGGCCGGGACCTTTGACGCGCCAGAAACGGCCCAGCAAAAACACGACCCCACGCTCGTATTCGCGCAGCACGCGCAGCGACATGGAGACGAAGATGAGCAGCAGCACCACGACGGCGCCGAAGCCAAAGGGCAGTTCGAAAAACATGGGCAAGTCTCCGTTCAGGACCGATCGACGTCCGCGACGACGACCTCGAGTATCAATCCGTCGATCGCGACCACGCGCACCTTTTGCCCCGGGTGCAGCGAGGCGGGGCTGTGCACGCGCCAAGACTCGCCGACCACGTGCGCCCAGGTTTCGCCCTCCACCACGGTCGTGACCGTGCCCAGCGCACCTAGCAGCGCCCGGCGTCCACTGACAACCGGACGCCGGCGCGCGCGCAGTGCCAAGCTGCCGACGCCGAAAATGACCAGCGCAGAACTGCCAGCGAGCAATACGACAAAGCCCGTCGGGATTCCGAAGCCGGGCACCTCAGGATCGAACAGCATCAAGGCGCCGGCCACCAAGGCGACGATGCCGCCGACCCCAATCACGCCAAAAGTTGGCAGAAACAGCTCCGCGATCATGAGCGCGAAACCGAGCAAGATCAGCCCGACGCCGGCCCAGTTGACCGGCAGCAGCTGGAACGCGTATAGCGCCAGCAGCAGGCAGATCGCCCCGGCGACGCCCGGCAAAGCCATGCCGGGGTGGATCACTTCGATGAACAGGCCATAGACGCCCAGCATCATGAGCACCAGAGCGAGCATCGGATTCGAAACCACGGCGAGCAAAGCGGTGCGCCAGTCGGGGTTGATTTGTTCGATGGGCGCACCGGCCGTATGCAACTCGACCGTCGAGGAGGCCAGAGCTACCTTGCGCCCGTCGACCTGGCGCGCCAGGTCGGCCACGTCGGTCGCAATCAGGTCGATGACATGCGCGTGCAGCGCCTCCTGGGCCGACATGCTGTTCGCCTCGCGCACCGCGCGCTCGGCAAAGTCTGCGTTGCGTCCGCGCAGTTGGGCCAGACTGCGCAGGTAGGCGGCGGCGTCGTTGACCGCCTTCAAATGCGGCGCGTCGACGGCGCTCGCCCCCTGCTCCTTGCCGGCGGGCCGATCCTCGGGCGCTTGGGAGGGGGCGGCCCCGCCGATCGCGATGGGCGTTGCCGCACCCAGGTTAGAGGCCGGTGCCATCGCCGCGATGTGGCTGGCATACAGGATGTAGGTACCGGCGCTGGCGGCGCGCGCTCCGGAAGGGCCGACCCAGGTGGCGATCGGCATCGGTGCATTCAAGATATCCTTGATGATCGCGCGCATCGAGGTATCGAGACCGCCCGGCGTGTCGAGCTGCAGCACGACCAGGCCCGCATTGCGCGCCTGTGCCTGCTCCAGGCGGCGGTGGACGAAATCGGCCGTTGCCGGACCGATCGCACCGTCCAGGTTCAGCACCAGAATCGGCCGTACCGCCCGTGCATCGTCGGCCTTAGCGGCAGCCGCGGGCAATAGTGCCGCCAGTGCCACGAGCAGCACCAAAAGCAAATGAGAACTCCGGTTCCGGGTCATTTGTGCCTGCCGGATATCGGCCGCTCCCGCGCCGTAGGAACACCGAGGCATCGCGGGACGCAGTGTTCCGGCTCAAGCCCCATCATGGCCCTTCGTACGGGTGCACGCAAGAATGCAAGGTGTCGACCTCGTCGATGCTAAGACCATAGTTTTGCAATGGTCTTGCGTCAAGCCGGCATTCGCGCCGAGCGCCAAGAGACCAAAGGCGATGCTCTGGCCTGCGGACCGGACCGCTGGCAGGGGAACGATGCGGTAACGGAGCTGGCCGGCGCAAAACCTGTCAAGGCAATTGCGATCGACTCGGCAGATTGAAGAAGATCCTGGTACGACATCGTCTTATACTGCTTGCCAACCGATGGTCCCTCTGTGCTCTTGATTTCGCGTGCCTGACGGGTTGGCGCGGCAGCGTGGCAGTTGCCGTAGCCGGGCGCTCCGGTCTTCGAGATACGGAATCGAGGAGGTGGACATGCTGCAAGGCAGTCAGGTACCCGTTCTGCTGCGGCCGACGCGTGTCTTGCAGCTGCGACTGTTCTTTGATCTGTTCAAGCTGCGCATCGGCCTCGTGATCGGACTTACCGCGATCGCAGGACTGGCGGTCGCGCACGGATCATCGCTGCCCGCTTGGCGCGTCTTCGCATTGGCCCTGGCGGTCACGATGGCGGCAGCCGCTGCCGGCGCGTTCAATCAAATGGCCGAGCGCGACCTCGATGCGCGCATGCGCCGCACCCGCAATCGCGCCTTCGTGACCGGCCGTTTGACAGCGGGCCCGGCCTGGCTCGCCGCAATCGCGGCGACCGGCGCCACGGGTATCGCGCTGGCGGCCTTTGCGCTAAATGCGATGACCGCGATCTATATTTTTCTCGGCGCGTTCACGTATGCGGTTGTTTACACGATATGGCTCAAGCGCCGTACCTGGTGGAACATCGTGATCGGCGGCCTCGCGGGCAGCTTTGCCGTGCTCGCCGGCGCGGCCGCGGTGTCACCGCAAAGGCTCGAGGCCTTGCCGCTGGCCTTTGCGATCGTGCTTTTCCTGTGGACACCGCCGCACTTCTGGAGCCTTGCGATCGCGTTTCACGACGATTACGCGGCTGCGAAGGTACCGATGCTGCCGGTCGTCATTGGCGATGCGCGAGCGGCGCGCACGATATTTGCCTGCGCCGCGCTCCTGGTTGCTGCCTCGCTCGTTCCGGCGGTGATTGGCATGGGCGCACTCTATCTCACGACTGCGATCGGCGCAGGTGCGTACCTGTTGGTAAAAAGCGCACAGCTGCTGCGTGCGCCCAACCAACGCGCGGCTATGGCCAATTTTCATGCCTCACTCGCCTATCTCGCGCTGCTGATCGGCGCCGCCATCGCCGATGCAAGCCTCAAGCTTTGAAATGCCCGCAGCCCACGGCAAATGCGTGCTTACCGAAAGACCATCCCCGACGTGGTGTTGAATTCCTGTTCCGACCGCATCAAACTTGACTTGCTGTTGCGCCTTTACCTCTTTTTCAAGGCGGAGCTGTTGCTGCAGGTCTGAATTGGATCGTTCACGACAATAAATCCAGACAGACGGCACTGAGTCAGTTATGGCGCAGGTCTTTCGACCCGGGCTGGTCTTCGTGCTCAAACTCGGCGCGGGTGCCACCTTGATTGTCGGCATTGCCGCAATTCTGGCCTGGCGCAGCCTCATTGCAGAGTCTCCGCCGATCGATTCCCCCGTCGCCCAGGTTCCGCCGTTTAGCCACAAGCATCATGTGAGCGATGTCGGCCTGGACTGCCGTTTTTGCCATACGTCGGTAGAGACCTCGGCCTTCGCCGGTATCCCCCCGACCTCGACCTGCATGAACTGCCATTCGCAGCTGTTCAAGGACCAGTCGATGCTCGGGCCGGTCTTTGCGAGTTTTCGCGAGGGCCGCCCGCTACGATGGATCCGCGTACACCGCTTGCCCGATTTTGCGTATTTCAATCACGGCATTCACATCGCCAAGGGCGTCGGCTGCTCGACCTGTCACGGACCCGTCGACCAGATGGCGCTCACCTGGCGCACCCAGTCGCTGGAAATGGAATGGTGCCTCGGCTGCCATCGCGCACCCGAGAAGTTCATTCGTCCGCGCGACAAGGTGTTCGATATGACGTGGCGAGCCCCGGACGATCAGCTCGAACGCGGTCGGCTGCTGCTGGCCGCCTATCGGATCGACCGCAGTCGCTTGACCGACTGCTCCAACTGCCATCGCTAGGCATATGCCGCACTCCGACCTTACACAGGCTCCGATGGCCCCGGCGGCCGCCGACGCGGCCCTGCTGCTGTGGCGCAGCCTGGAGGAGTTGCACGAGCGCGACGCGCCATCGCAGCGTACGCCGGGCCCGGCGCATCAGGCGGTTGATGCGCTCGCGCTCGACCGCCGGGGCTTCCTGAAGCTGATGGCGGCATCGCTGTCGCTGGCCGGCGCCGGAGCGTGCAGCCGTGCCCCGCAACAGACGATCGTTCCGTATGTGCGCGCCCCGGCGCAGCTGCTCGACGGCGGTCCGCTGTACTTTGCCACCGCGGCGAACCTGTGCGGCAGCGCGGTCGGACTGCTGGTCAAGAGCGATTTCGGGCGGCCCACCAAGGTCGAAGGCAATCCGTCTCACCCGGCAAGCCTGGGGGCAACCGACATTTTCGCGCAGGCCTCGGTGCTCGACCTGTGGGATCCGGATCGCTCGCAAGCGGTGACGCACCAAGGGCAAGTCAGCACCTGGGACGCTGTCGTCGCGACCCTGAATACCAAGCTCAACCACCTTTCTGCCGAGGCCGGTGCCGGGCTGCGGATACTAACCGAGAGCGTTACCTCGCCGACGCTGGCGAGCCAGCTGCGCTCGCTGCTGGAGCGCTTTCCGGCCGCGCGCTGGCATCAGTATCAGCCGATCAACCGCGACAACGTCCATGAGGGCGGCCAACTGGCTTTCGGCGAACCCGTCGAGCCGCGCTACCACTTCGACCAGGCGCGCGTGGTAGTGAGCCTGGACAGCGACTTTCTTGGCGGCGCCGGCGTACGCTATGCGCGCGATTTCGTCGCTGCGCGGCGCGCTGCCGACGGCCGCCCCGATCCGGGCCGACTGTACGCTATCGAGTGCACGCCGACGCTAAGCGGCGCCTTTGCCGACCATCGGTATCCGGTGCGATTTTCCGAAATCGAGGCGATCGCGCGCGCTCTGGCGCGTGCGCTGGGTTTGCCGTCGGCCGACACCCAGGAATCGCCGGCCGTTGCCGCAGCCGCGCTTGCCGGCTGCGCACGCGACTTGCAGGAAAATGCGGGACGATCGCTGGTCGTGGTCGGCGATGCGCAGCCGCCGATCGTTCATGCGCTGGCGCACGCGATCAACCACAAGCTGGGCAACGTCGGCCGCACGGTGACGTTTACCGCACCGGTGCTGGCGCAGCCGGACTCGCAAACCGAGTCGCTGCGCGCCTTGGTCGCCGACATTGCGGCCGGGCGGGTCGATACGCTCATCATCCTCGAGGGCAATCCGGTCTACTGCGCGCCGACCGATCTGAACTTTGCTGCCCAACTGGCCAAGGTCGCGCTGACCGTGCATTTGAGCCTGTACGACGACGAGACCTCGGCACGCTGCGAATGGCATATTCCGCAGGCGCACTTCTTGGAAGGCTGGTCCGACACCCGTGCCTTTGACGGCACGGCTTCGATCCAGCAGCCATTGATTGCGCCGCTGTACGGAGGCAAGTCGGCGCATCAAGTGCTGCAGGTGCTGCTGGGACAGACGGCGCCGAGCGACTACCAGGCGGTACGCGAGTACTGGCGCAAGGCGCTTGCCGTGGCCGATTTCGAGACGTTCTGGGACGATGCGCTGCATCGCGGGGTTTTGGAGGGATCGCAGCTGCCCACCAAGACGCTCGCCGTTAAGACCGAATTCCTGCTCGAGGCGCCAACGCAGCCAGCGCCGGCCGGTGCCGAGGTCGACATCGTCTTTGCGCCGGACCCCACGATTTGGGACGGTCGGTTTGCCAACAACGGCTGGCTGCAGGAATTGCCAAAGCCCTTGACGAAGCTGACCTGGGACAATGCCGCGCTGCTCGGCCCGGCGCTCGCGCAGCGACTGGGTCTGAACAACGAAGACCGCATCGAACTTCGCTACCGCGGCGCGGTGGTCACGGCGCCGGTGTGGATCGTGCCAGGCCACGCCGATGGGGCAGTGACGGTGACGCTGGGCTACGGACGAACTCGGGCGGGCCGGATCGGCAACGGCGTCGGATTCAACGCCTATTTGCTGCGCCACTCCGGTGCACCCTGGTGCGGGCGCGGGGTCCGAATCCGCAAGACCAACGAGCAGTACCGACTCGCCGTGACCCAGCACCATTTCACGATGGAGGGGCGAAGCCCGGTACGCGCGACCACCATTGCGCAGTTCCAGCGCGATCCGGCCGCACTCTTGCGCGACGAGCGTTCGCCCGAGCCCAGCATGTATGAGCCGGAGCCGTATAAGGGCTACGCGTGGGCGATGAGCATCAACCTGGATGCCTGCATCGGCTGCTCGGCATGCACGATCGCCTGCCAATCCGAAAACAACATACCGATCGTCGGCAAGACCGAGGTCCGGCGCGGCCGCGAAATGCATTGGATCCGAGTCGATCGCTATTACCAGGGTGGGATGGATCGCCCGCAAACGTACTTTCAGCCGGTCCCGTGCATGCACTGCGAACATGCGCCCTGCGAGGCGGTGTGTCCGGTCGAGGCCACGGTCCATGACTCCGAGGGGCTCAACCTGCAGGTCTACAACCGCTGCGTCGGGACGCGGTTTTGCTCCAACAACTGCCCGTACAAGGTTCGGCGCTTTAATTTCCTGCAGTACGCCGATACCGAGACCGAAAGCCTCAAAGCGCAGCGCAACCCGGAGGTCACGGTGCGGATGCGCGGGGTGATGGAAAAGTGCACGTATTGCGTGCAGCGGATCACGAACGCGCGGGTGGAGGCGGAAAAGGCCAACCGGCGCCTGCGCGACGGGGAAGTCGTCACTGCGTGCCAGGCGGCCTGTCCGACCGGGGCGATCGTCTTCGGCGATCGCAACGATCCCCACAGCCGCGTCAGCAGCGCCAAGGCCTCGGAGCTCGACTACGCGCTGCTAGCCGAACTCAATACGCGGCCGCGGACGACCTACCTTGCAAAGTTGAGCAACCCGAATCCTGAACTGGAAAAAACCGGAGCCAGCGATCCGGCAACGGAGACTTTGCCATGAGCAGCGCGGCACCCGAGGCCCTGCCGTCTGCCATGCTGGCCTCGCCCGAGGCTGCCGGCCGCGACCGGGACCAGGCGGGCGCGGCGCTCTTGCCGGGGGAACACTCGTATGCGTCGATTTCGGAAAAGATCAGCGGCATCGTGCTGACGGCGCCGACGGCGCGCTGGTGGACCATCGCCTTCATGCTGTGCTCGGCGCTCACGCTGGTGTTTTTCGGTGCGATCGGCTACCTGTTTTACAAGGGCGTGGGCATCTGGGGCTTGAACGTCCCGGTGGTCTGGGCATTTGACATCACCAACTATGTCTGGTGGATCGCGATCGCGATGTCCGGGACCTTCATCTCGGCGGCGCTGCACCTGACGCGCCAGCCCTGGGGCGCGTCGATCAGCCGCTTTGCCGAGGCGATGACGATCTTCGCGCTCGCGATCGCCGGCATGTTTCCGATCCTGCACCTCGGTCGCCCCTGGTTCTTTTACTGGCTCGCGCCGTACCCGAACGTGATGAGCCTGTGGCCGCAGTGGCGCAGTCCCTTGGTCTGGGACTTCTTCGCGATTCTGGCGTACCTGTTGCTGTCGCTGATGTTCTGGTATCTGGGCCTGATTCCGGATTTCGCAACGCTGCGCGACCGGGCACGCCGGCGCTCGGTGCAAATCGCCTACGGCCTGCTCGCGCTGGGCTGGCGCGGCGAGGCGCGCCATTGGCAGCGCCGCCAGAGCGCGCACCTGCTGCTGGCCGGGCTTGCCGTGCCGCTGGTGGTCTCGGTCCACAGCGTCGTTGGCCTGGACTTCGCGACCGGCAATACGCCCGGCTGGCATTCGACCATCTTTCCGCCGTTTTTTGTCGCCGGCGCGATGTTCTCCGGCTTCGCGATGGCGATGACGATCGCGGTCTTGCTGCGGCGCGCGTTCGATCTGCGCGACTTCATTACCGATCGCCACCTGGACAACCTCGCGAAGCTGATCCTGGCGATGGGGCTGGTGCTTGCGTACAGCTACGTGATGGAGATCTTCATGGCCTGGTACAGCGCCGATCGATACGAGATCTACACGGCGCTCAATCGGATGCGCGGACCGTACGCGCCGGTGTACTGGGCGCTGATTTTGTGTGTCGTCGTGGTGCCGCAGGCGCTGTGGTCGCGGCGCGTGCGCCACTCGCCCTGGGTGCTCTTTGCCATCAGCATCGTGATCAACGTGGGCATGTGGCTGGAGCGCTTCATGCTGATCGTGACGAGCGAGCATCGGGATTTCCTGCCGTCGGCATGGGGCATGTTTTATCCGACCATCTGGGACTGGGCGATTTTGTTCGGTTCGATCGGGTTTTTCGCTTGGCTGCTGTTGCTTTTCGTCCGCTTCCTTCCCCTGATTTCGATGACCGAGATGCGCGAACTGCTGGCGCGGCAACAAGGTGGATCATGAACGAGGGTCAACCCGTGTACGGCTTGATTGCCGAGTTTTCCAGCCCTGCAGACCTGCTGCACGCGGCCCGATCGGCGCACGGCGCCGGCTACCGGCGCGTCGAGGCGTATTCGCCGATGCCGGTCGAGGGCCTGGCCGAGGCGCTGGGATCTCACGGCAATCGGATTTCCCTGCTGGCGCTGGCCGGGGGCATCCTGGGCGGTGTGTTGACCTTCGCCCTGCAGTGGTACAGCGTCACGGTCGATTACCCGCTCAATATCGGCGGCCGAACGCCGGCCTGGCCGGGTCTGGTCCCCTCGACGTTCGAGATGACCGTGCTCGGGGCCGCGCTGGCCGCCTTCTTCGGCACGCTGCTCGGCAACGGACTGCCCCGGCTGTACCACCCGGTTTTCAACGAACCCGGATTTTCCGCGGCCTCGAGCGACCGGTTCTTCCTGTGCATCGAAGCGGCCGATCCGCGCTTTGACACGCAGCACACGCGCAGGTTTCTCGAGCAGTTGCAGCCGCTCAAAGTCAGCGATGTCGGTGCCTAGCGCGCGCGATGGCAAGAGTCTTCGTATGAAAACGCCCCTAGCCTGGATCGCCTGCCTGGTCTTGCTGCCCTTGCTGGCGGGCTGCGAAAAGGCGATGCGCAACATGTACGAGCAGCCCAAGTACCAGCCGCTGGCCGCCAGCGCGCTGTGGCCCGACGGCCAATCGGCGCGCCCCTTGGAGCCCGGGGTCGTGGTGCGCAGCGCCGGGGCGATCGCCGCTTCCTCGAGCGGGCGTGTGGGCGAGCAGCCGCTGCCCGCCGGGGCAGCGCCCGTGGTTCCGCGCGACGAGCGCGGCGCGGCCAGCATCGAGCCGGGCGCTCGCGTTGCGCTCGCGCCGGCCAGGGGCAACCCGCTGGCGGTCACGATTGAGACCTTGCGGCGCGGGCGCGAGCGCTTCGACATCTATTGCGCTCCTTGCCACAGCGTCTCCGGCGACGGCGACGGCATGGTCGTGCGGCGGGGATTTCCGGCCCCGGCAACACTGCACAGCGTGAAGTTGCGCGCAGCGCCGGACGCGTACCTGTTCGACGTGATCACGCAAGGCTACGGCGTGATGTATCCGTTTGCCGACCGGATCGGACCGCAGGATCGCTGGGCTATCGTGGCGTACGTGCGTGCTTTGCAGCTAAGTGAGCACGCCGGGCTTGAGGACGTGCCGCAATCCGAGCGCGGCGCGCTGCTGGGCGAGGCCAAATGAAGACGAGCGTTTCGCCCATGGCGGCGCGATGGAGCACGGCCAGCTTGCTGGCCGCCGCTGCCGGCGCCGGATTGCTGATCGCGAACGCCGCGCGCACGGGCCAAGCGTGGATGCCCTCGTATCTGGCTATCTGGCTGTTCGTGCTCGGGCTCTCGCTGGGCAGCATGGCGCTGCTCATCGTGCACAACCTGACGGCCGGCGGCTGGGGGCAGGCCGCCCGTCCGTTCTTCGAGGCCGCGCTGCGGATGTTTCCGATCCTTGCGCTGCTGGCTATTCCGCTGTTGTTCCGGCTGCCGGAGCTGTTTCCGTGGATGCGCGCGGGCGCTGGCTTGGCCGAGCTGCGGGGCCGGGCGTGGTATCTGAACACCGCCTTTTTTTCGGTGCGCGCGCTTGTCTACTTCGCGATCTGGCTGTGGCTCGCCTGGCGGCTGCGCGGCGATCGGCCGGCGCGCGTGCGCGGCGCCGATCAGCGGCCGGCCGCGCGGCCTGAGCTCGTCTCCTCTGTCGGCTTCGTCCTTTTCGCGGTCACGACGACCTTCGCCGCGGTCGATTGGATGATGTCGTTGACGCCGCAGTGGCGCTCGACAGAGTTCGGCCTGCTGATCGGGGTCGGTCAGGTGCTCTCGGCGCTGTCCGGCGCGATCATCAGCGCGGCCTTGTTCGCCTCGGATGCGGACGCCGGCCTGCGTCAGCGCTTCCACGATCTGGGCAAGCTGCTGCAGGCGCTAGTGCTGCTGTGGGCGTATCTGGCCTTCATGCAGTTTCTGATCATCTGGATCGAAGACCTGCCCGATGAGACGGGCTGGTACATGCTGCGCACGCAAACGAGCTGGAGCTCCCTGGCCTGGTTCCTTGCCGGCGCTCACTTCGTGCTGCCGTTCCTTGTTTTGCTGTCGCGCAACGCCAAGCGCACTCCGCCGGTGCTCGCGGCAGTGGCCGGCGTTTTGCTGCTGGCCGGTCTTGCCGATACCTTCTTTCTGGTCGTGCCGCCGTTCCGGCCGCGCGGATTCGAGCTCCAGTGGAACGACCTGTTTGCTTTGCTTGCCGTCGGCGGCGCCTGGCTGGGCTTGCTGCTGCGCGCGATCCGGGCGCCCGCCGCGCACCCGATGCGCGGCGATCGACACGGAGGATTGGGCGATCATGCAGGTCAGCACGCCTGAGAACGCGACGGCCGCCGCGCAACGCGGGCACGAGAGCGCCGAGCTCGATACGAGCTACATCGGCTGGTTTACCGCGGGCATCGTGGTGCTGCTGATCGGGACGGCGATTGCGGCCTTTGCGATGCTGGGGGGCTTTCGGGTCCCGCGACCCCCGACCGCTGCGGCGCCGCGGGCCGAGGCGCCGACTGGGGCGCGGGTTCCGGCCTTGCAAAGCGCCCCTGCGGGCGAACTGTACGCATACCGCCGAGACAAGGCGAAGATGCTCGAAGGCTATGCTTGGGTCGACAGGGCCGGCGGCATCGTGCAGATTCCGATCGAGCGGGCGATGCAGTTGATGGTCGAGCGCAGTGCACCGGGGCCTGCCTCGCCCGCCGACGCGGAGCAGAGCCGATGAGAACGCTCGCGGCGGCACTGCTGGCGCTATGCGCGCTGCTCAGCCCAGAGCGCGGTGCGGCCGCGCCCGCGGACGGCTACGCAGACCGCGTCGGCTTTGACCAGCATCTGGACCGCCGCGTGCCCGCGGAACTGGCGTTTCGCGACGAGAACGGCCGCGCCACCCGTCTGGACGACTACCTGGGGCTCGCGCCCGTGGGTTTGGTGTTTTCCTACTACGGCTGCTCGAATCTGTGTCCGACCGTGATCGGCAACCTGGCCGCGCGCCTGGCCCGGACCTCCGGCGCGACGGCAAACAAGGTGCAAGTCGTCGTCGTCAGCATCGACCCGCTGGACTCGCCGGCCCTGGCAGCTCTGGCCAAGCGCAAGTATCTGCGCGGCTTGGTCGCCGGGGGCGCCGAGCGCTGGCATTTTCTGAGCGGCGCGCAGCCCGATATCGCCCGGCTCGCCGATGCGGTGGGATTTCGCTATGCCTACGACGAGGCCTCACACCAGTATGCGCATCCGGCGGGCTTCGCGCTGCTCACGCCCGACGGCAGGATCGCACGCTACTTCTTCGGGTTCGACTTCAGCGCCGAGGAGCTGGCGCACGCGATCGATGAGGCGGGCGCGCGCCGGATCGCATCGCCGATCCAGCGCCTGCTGCAGATCTGTTTCCACTACGACCCGGTGAGCGGACGCTACAGCGCGGTGATAACGGCCGCGCTGCAAGGCCTTTCGATCGTGCTGCTGGTGGGGACGTTTGCGCTGGTAGGCAGGACGCGCTGGCGCGCGCGCCGGTCGGCAAGCCCGGGACGATGACATGGACCACCTGCCGTTTTTTCCGGATCGTGGATCCTCGATCGCAGGCCAGATCGACGGTCTGTACTTCGCCTGGCTGGGATTGTCGGGGGCGGTCGCGCTGGCTGTCGCGGTGCTGATCGTGTGGTTCGCGGTCAAGTACCGGGTCGGCTCGGCCGCGGACCGCAGCGTGGTTGACGATGCCGGGCATCACCGGCTGATGCGTAGGATCGAAATCGCCTGGACGGTGATTCCGCTCGTGCTTTTCATCGGGATGTTCGTCTGGAGCGCCGACGTCTACTACGAGGCCGTGACCGTTCCCAAGAATGCCCTGCCGATCTATGTTGTCGCCAAGCAGTGGATGTGGCATGCCGAGCATCCGAACGGCGAGCGGGAAATCGATGAGCTGCACGTTCCGGTCGGCCGCCCGGTAGAACTCGTGATGACCTCGCAGGACGTGATCCACAGCCTGTCGATTCCCGGCTTTCGCGTCAAGCAGGACGTGCTGCCCGGACGCTATACGACGCTGTGGTTTACGGCGACGCATCCCGGCGAGTACCACCTGTTCTGCACCCAGTACTGCGGTGCTTCCCACGCGCGCATGGTCGGGCGCGTGGTCGTGATGGAGCCGGCGGCATTCGAGAGCTGGCTCTCGGCGCACGCCGGCGCGCAGACCATGGCGGCGCGGGGCGCGGATCGCTACCGGCAATTCGGCTGCAGCGGCTGCCACGGCGCCAATGCCACGGTGCGTGCACCGAAACTCGAAGGCCTGTTCGGCAAGCCCGTGCAGCTGCAAGACGGTCGCTCGGTGATCGCCGACGAGCGCTTCATTCGCGATTCGGTATTGCTGCCCAATAAGGACGTTCCCGCGGGCTACGAGCCGAACATGCCGTCGTTCCGAGGGCAGCTTGGCGAAGAGGATCTGCTGGAGATCATCGAGTACGTCAAGTCGATCGGTAACGTGACGCAAGAGGGGGTGCCATGAGCAGCATCGCGGTCGCGCAGCACGAGAACTACCTAAATACCGGTCTTAGCTGGTGGGCGTGGCTAACGACGCTCGACCACAAGCGGATCGGGATTCTCTATACGATCTCGATCACGCTGCTATTTTGCATCGGCGGCACGGCCGCGGCCCTGATCCGGCTCGACCTGCTAACACCGCACAGCGAGCTCGTGAGCCTGGAGACCTACAACAAGCTTTTCACGACGCACGGCGTGATCATGGTCTGGTTCTTCCTGATCCCGTCGATTCCGGCAACGCTCGGCAATTTTCTCGTGCCCATGATGATCGGGGCGCGCGACCTGGCATTTCCGCGCTTGAATCTGGCCAGCTGGTACCTGTTCGTGGCCGGCGCCCTGTGCACGATCTACGCGCTGCTGGCCGGCGGGGTCGATACCGGCTGGACGTTCTACGCGCCGTATTCGACGATTTTTTCGAACTCGCACGTGTTCGCGGCCGCTGCCGGCGTGTTCATCGCCGGCTTTTCATCGATTCTGACCGGCTTAAATTTCATCGTGACCATCCACGAGATGCGCGCGCCCGGGATGACATGGTTCCGATTGCCGCTGTTCATCTGGTCGATGTACGCCACCAGTCTGATCCTCGTGCTGGCCACGCCGGTGCTAGCGATGACGCTTTTTTTGATGGTGATCGAGCGCAGCTTCGCCATCGGAGTGTTCGATCCGGCGCTCGGTGGAGATCCACTGCTGTTCCAGCACCTTTTCTGGTTCTATTCGCACCCGGCCGTCTACATCATGGTGGTTCCGGCGATGGGGGTCGCCAGCGAGATCATCAGCTGCTTTTGCCGCAACCAGGTGTTCGGCTACCGGTTCATGGCCTACGCGATACTGGCGATCGCGGCGTTCGGCTTCCTGGTCTGGGGGCACCACATGTTCGTGAGCGGACAGTCCGCCTACGCCGGAACGGTGTTTTCCTTGCTCTCGTTCCTGGTTGCGGTCCCGTCGGCGGTCAAGGTGTTTAACTGGACCGCGACGCTGTACCGGGGCCGCATCTCTTTCGAAGCGCCCATGCTCTACGCGCTAGGCTTCCTCGGCCTGTTCACCATCGGCGGCCTGACGGGGCTGTTTCTGGCCTCGCTGGGGCTCGACGTGCAAATGCACGACACCTACTTCGTCGTCGCCCATTTCCACTACATCATGGTGGGCGGCTCCGTGATGGCATTTTTCGGGGGAATGCATTTCTGGTGGCCCAAGATCACCGGGCGTATGTATCCCGAGGGCTTGGCGCGCTTTTCGGCAGTGTTGACCTTCGTGGGATTTAACCTGACTTTTTTTCCGCAATTCATCGTCGGCTACCTGGGTATGCCGCGCCGCTATCCGGAATATCCGCCGGAGTTCCAAGTCTGGAACGTGCTTTCGTCGGCAGGGGCTTCGATCCTGGTTTTCGGCTACGTGTTGCCATTGGTCTACCTGCTGTGGTCGCTGCGATACGGCGCGCGCGCGCCGGCAAATCCATGGCAGGCCAAAGGCCTGGAGTGGGAGACCTCGTCGCCGCCGCCCGCGGAGAACTTCCATTCCACACCGATCGTCACCGAGGATGCCTACGCTTACCCGGCTACGGAGTCGACCCATGGCTAGTGGCGTCGCAGCGATTGCGCCGCAATTCGACGACGCCGAGCAGCAGCGCTCGGCGTCGAACCTGGGCATCTGGATCTTCCTGGCAACCGAGGTGCTGTTTTTCGGCGTGCTGTTCGCCGCCTACGCCATAACGCGGGTCCGGTACCCGGAGGCATTTGCCGCGGGCAGCCGGCTGACCAATATCACCCTGGCCGGCATCAACACCGCGGTGCTGCTCACCAGCAGCCTGACGATGGCGCTCGGCGTGCATGCGGCCAAGGAAGGGGCACGCCGAGCGCTGGTCGCTTGGCTATGCCTGACAGTGGCGCTCGGTGTCGGATTTCTTGCCATCAAAGCGGTCGAATACCGATTCGATTATCTCGAGCACCTGGTGCCGTCGGTCGATTTCGTCTATCCGGCGCCCCAAGCCGATCAGGTCGAACTGTTCTTCTATCTGTACTTCTTGATAACCGGCGTGCATGCCCTGCATGTGCTGATCGGCATCGGCTGCATCGCAGTAATTGCCGTCATGGCCTCGCGCGGCGCCTTCAGTGCATCGTATTTCACGCCGGTCGACGTCACCGGCCTGTATTGGCACCTGGTCGACATCATCTGGCTGTTCGTGTTTCCGATTCTCTATCTGGTATCGCGATCATGACGAACCACGTTTATGCGACGCCCAGGACCTATGTGATCGTCTGGTTGACGCTGCTTGCCCTGCTGGCCCTGACGGTGGGCAGCGCCTATCTGCCGCTAGGCTGGGCGAACACGGCGCTGAACCTGGCGATCACCGTGACGCAGGCCGCGCTGGTGATGCTGTTTTCGATGCATTTGCGCTCCGCGCATCCATTGATGAGAATCATCGCGACGATAGGATTTTTCGGGATCATTATCTTAATCGTTCTGTCGCTGTTCGATGTTATGACCCGGTGAGCGCTTGGCAGGCCGGTACGGCGGCGCCAAGCACGCAAGCTCCCTCTTCGGTACCGACCGGCTGCGGCGCTGCGCGCGTTACCGACCGTTTGCAATCAGCGCCGGATCGCTGTGCAGATCTGCGGCCGATGCGCCGTCGGCACTGGCTGGGTGCTCGATGCCCAGTGCGTGGGCAGTCCACAGGCCGGCCGCGTACAACAGGACCGTACCCGCCTGGTGCGCGACGGCCAGTGGCAAGGCGACGCCCGACAGCAGCGTTGCGATGCCCAGTGCGAGCTGCAAGGCGAGCGCGGCCAGCATCCAGTTGGACGCGACGCGCGCCAGCGGGGCGGGCGCTAGCCCGCGAATCCACCACCACAGCGCCGGCACGAGCAAGACCAAGGTCCAGGCGAACACGCGGTGCACGAACTGGACCGTCGCAAGGTTGTCGAGGAAATTCAGATACCACGGGCTGATCCGCATCAGATCCGGCGGCACGATGTATCCGTCCATTAGGGGAACGTGTTGTAGGCGTAGCCCGCCCTGGTTCCGGCCACGAGCCCTCCGCTCAGCGCCATCGCGAACACGACCGCGACCGCCGCGGCGGCGAGCCCGGGCACCCGCCGCCGCCCGGCCAGCCGCAGGCCCCACGCGGTCCACAGCATGGTCCCGATGATCAGCAAGGCGAGCGCCAGGTGTGCGGTGAGCAGGATCGGGCTGACGTGGGGAGCCTGGACCAGGCCGCTCGCGACCATGTACCAGCCGAGCGTCCCCTGCAGTGCCCCGAGCGCGAAGATTGCCGCCAGGCGCCAGGCGAGGCGAGGGGCGATGATCCGGGACCGGAGGAACCACAGCAACGGCAGCAGGAAGGCAAGGCCCGCCAGGCGCCCCATCAGGCGGTGCACGTACTCCAGCCAGAAGATGCGCTGGAATCCCTCGAGCGTGATGTCGAAGTTCACGAGCCGGTATTCGGGCGTCGCGCGATATTGGTCGAACAGCGTGGCCCAGGCCTGGTCGGACAGCGGTGGCAGCACCCCGGCCAGCGGCTGCCATTGGACGATCGATAAACCGGAGTGCGTGAGTCGCGTGATTCCGCCCACGATCAGAACCGCGTAGACGAGTGCCGCGCAGGCAATCAGCCAAATGGCGACGCTGCGCTGTTGCGTCGTTCCGACCGGTTGTCTCATCGTCGCTCTGGCGTAGCCACAATCAAGGGCAAAGCGCTGGTGCCATAGGTACTCCGGATTATCACGGTTCCCGGCGGCTATTGGCGCGCCTTCGATCGCTGCAATGCCACAACGAAAGACATTGGATATTCGCGCACCATCGGCGTAACGTCACCAGCGTGACGAACCATTCCCGGAAAGGAGAAGAACATGGACGTCTGGCGCAGCATCCGGTTCTTCCTGTTTATTGTGATAGTGCTTACCTTGCTTAGCGTAGTTTTTTTTGCAGCGCACTAAGTACCCGAGGAGCGCAACATGTCGCTGACACACCGATGAGCTTGCCAATTGCATCCAACAGAGCAAGCATCGAGCTGCGCGCTCCGACGCTGTTACTAGGGGGAGCAGCCGTTTCTTGCTGGCCGAGCGCAGCAGTTCGTCGGACAGGCTTTCGCGCTCGCTGCTGGGCAGCGACAGTCTTCGCCCAGGCGCAGATCGGCCTTGCCCAATTCATGCCCGGATCCGGGCTGAATTGGGCAAGCATTGCACGCGATTGATTACCGAGGCATGCTGGTTGCGTCAGCGCCCGCGTAGCGCATTGCGGAGCGCAATTGCCTGCTTGACAGGAAGGTGCTTGCGACCGCAATGCTGCCGAAATGGCCAGATCAAAGTCACGCCGTGCAACAGCCCGCGTAGGCCGAACCGGCAACGGCGCTGCGCGAGCTGACGAGGTACATAGACAGCGGAGCGACCACTGTCGTGTTGGATGCGGCTTGCTAACGGGGCCCGCGTGCTAGCGGACCCGGGTTACACACGATGTCGAATCCGTTTACAAAAACATGCCGGGTATGACACCACCGCCGACCTTGTCCAGAAGGTCAACCGGCAGTTCAACGAGTTGTTGGTCTTCGACCGCTTCAACACGCTCATCCGAGATCTCGATTATCTGTTCCATGCTTGCCTCCGTAACGATGCCGAAGTTGCTTAGAAGTACAAGCCCGCGACGCAACCGCCGCGCAGCATTTCCATTGCATCGACCGGCAGTGCAACTACCGGTTGGTCTTCGACCAGTTCGACACGGTCATCCGAGATCTCGACAATTTGTTCCATTGCGCCGCTCCAAAAAAAGAATTAGGAAAAATATTCGAATTGGCCTACAGTTCGCCGCGTATCGGTCAATTGGCCTGTTGACCAGGGGATCAATCTCTCCTGCGTTATGGCCGGAAGGAAAGTAGATGTCGTTGCGGGAAGCGTCAATTACCGACTTCACGTCTCTATTGCCTTTTAAAGACGCTATTGACCTGTCTGAACGGATGACGCGCCTAGCCGCTAGCCTGCGCGATGCACCGATGACGCAGGAAGGCAAGGCCTTGTTCGAAAAGGCGTCTGCGGCACTGGCGGAATTGCCGGACGAGCCTGTCAGCGCTGATCACGTGATGTGTCTGCTATTCGTTAGCCGGCATGCCTACTACGCTGGTAATGCATATGCGGGACTTGAGCCTGCGAGCCAAGCCGTTGCTCTGGCCAATCGCCTCGGCGATGCGGCGCTGCGCGCCAAGGCCCTCAAGATGCTCGGTGCCCTGTATTCGGAAACCGGCTCCTATCCGGACACCGTCAGCACTTTGACTGCGGCTCTAGTGGCCGCGCGCGCGGCTGCCGATCGGACGCAGGAAGTCGACATCCTTTCGAACCTGGGTATTGCGCACCAATATGCGGGACATTACAGCGGTGCAGTCCCGTGCTACGAGCGCGCCGTGGAACTTGCGGACGCGGCGGGAATTGCCTCTGTGGTTGTTCGCACTACGGCTCTTTGCAATTTGGCGGTGGCGTGCCTGCAGCTGCGGGACTTCGCGCCCGGACTGGCCGCTGCTGAGCGAGCCATCCAAGACCTCGATGCGCCGTCCAATGCGTACGAAAAGGCGGTACGAACCATGGCCGAGTGCTGTTACGCGCGGCTGCTGCTGGAGGTGCGCAACTTGCCGCGGGCACGCGAACGCGCTGCCCTGGCACGCAAGTTCGCCAGCGGTGCCACCGCCTTGTCGCAATTGTTTGCCGACATGACGCAGGGCCTGGTCGAAGTTTATGACCCGGCTTCCCGCGACATCGGCCTGTCGCGCCTGCAACGGGCGGTCAACGAGAGCCGTAAAGGTGCGCCGAGCGCGCTGCGCGAGGCGCTGTCCATGATCGTGCGCGGCTATGAGGCCGCCGGTCAGCCCAACGCGGCGCTCGTATACCTGCACGAGGTGATACAGATCAATGGCGACAGCCGGGTGCGCAGCGTCCTGCAGCACCACCATCTGCACCTGACCAAGATTAGCCGCCATCTGGACCGCCGGGCCCAAGTGGTGATCGAACAGCAGAAGGAGGGCCTACGCTTCCAACGCCTGTCGATGGACGTGCTGCGCGAGTGCATGCTCGTGCTCGAAAAGAACTCGGTCGCGGCGGAATTGCACGATGACGAAACCGGCCAGCACTGCTACCGGGTCGGGGCGCTCGCCAAGGAACTGGCGCTCAAAAAGGGCATGGATGCGGAGATGTGCACGTTGATCGACCTGTCGGCGCGCCTACACGACATCGGCAAGTTGCGCGTACCCGATTCGATCCTGCTCAAGCCCGGCCGCTTCAACGCCGAAGAGCGCGCGATCATGGGTAAGCACTGCGAGCACGGCTGGGAGCTGATCGGCGAGGGCGGATTGAAGCAGCTCTTCGTCGCGCAGGAGATCGCGCTCAACCACCACGAGCGCTGGGACGGCACCGGCTATCCGAACCGTCGCCAGGGCAACATGATCCCCCTGGCGGCGCGCGTCGCCGCTCTGGCCGACGTGTTCGACGCGCTGACCCACCGGCGCTGCTACAAGGAAGCGTGGTCGGTGGAGGATGCGTTGCGGGAGATGGCCCGGCTACGCGGCAAACACTTCGATCCGGAGCTCACGGACCTGTTTCTGGAGCTGGTGCCACAACTGCAAGGCCAGCACGGCGACCTGGATGCCTACCTGGGCGTCGAGGCGCGCAAGAACGATTTCATCAAGGATCGCGAACGCATCGCGCGCGAACTCAAGCGCGACTTGGCGTCCTTCACCTGAGCTCGAGTTCGCGGCCGCCCTCGTAGCTCAGCGCCACATCGCGCGCATCTGCGCCGCAAGATCGACCGGGGCGCGCGCTGGCGCCATCGCCGCTGCATCACTCGTTGCCGCAGCGGGCCACGACAGCAGCTCGAAGTGGGCGAGCGTGGCTGCCGGTAGGAAGCGCGAGCGGCTCGCGTAGACGTGGCGCGCGCCGAGACCGGACGGCTGGCCAACGTGGAAGCGCTGCGGCACGAGGATATCGAGCTGGTCGCGCGCGCGCGTCATCGCAACATAGAGCAGGCGTCGCTCCTCCTCGATCTGGGCGCTGGTGCCGGTGGCAAGGTCGGACGGCAGGCAGCCGTCAACGGCATTAAGAAGCGTCACGGCGTTCCATTCGCGTCCTTTCGAGGAATGTATGGTCGACAGGACCAGGTAATCCTCGTCCAGCAGCGGCACGCCGGCTTCGTCGCTGGTGGCCTCCGGCGGCTCGAGCGTCAATTCGGTCAGGAAGCGCTCGAGGCTCGGGTAGGTCGCTGCGATGCGGGCGAGCTGCTGGATATCGGCGAGGCGGATGCGCGCATCATCGAACAGGCGCTCCATTTGCATCTCGTACCAGCCACAGGCCTGCTCGAACGGGGCCGGCCAGGCCGCGCGGGCGCGGGACAGCGACTCGATCAGCGCGACGAATTCCCGCCAGGAGGCTTCGGCGGCCGGCGGCATCGGCTGCTCGGTGAGCAGGGCGCAGCCGGGCGGCGCGGCCGCCACATGGTCGAGCACACGTGCAGCGATCTTCGGGCCGATGCCGGCGAGCAACTGGATCGTGCGAAACCCGGATACCCGGTCGCGCGGGTTCTGCGCCCAGCGCAGCAGCGCGAGCACGTCCTTGACGTGAGTGGCTTCGAGGAACTTGAGTCCGCCGAACTTGACGAAGGGGATGTTGCGCCGCGTGAGCTCGAGTTCCAGGCGCGCGCTGTGATGCGCGGCGCGGAACAGCACGGCCTGGGATTTCAATTTGACGCCTTCCTCGCGGCGCGCCAGCACTTGCTCGACCACGAAGCCGGCCTGGTCGGCGTCGTCGCGGACCGAGACGATGCGCGGCTTGTTGGAGGACTTGCGCTCGGTCCACAGATCCTTCGTGTACCTTTCCTTGGCCAAGGCGATCACCGCGTTGGCCGCGGCCAGGATCGGCGCGCTCGAACGGTAGTTCCGATCGAGCGTCACCTGCCGGGCCGGCGGGTCGAAGTGGGCCGGGAATTCGAGGATATTGCGCACGGTCGCGCCGCGAAACGCGTAGATGGATTGCGCGTCGTCGCCGACAACGGTGAGCCCACGGCCATCGGGCTTCATGCCGAGCAAGATGGCCGCCTGCAGCCGGTTGGTATCTTGATACTCGTCGACCAGGATGTGGCTAAAGCGCTCGCCGATTGCGCGTGCGAGTTCCGGTTCCTCGACCATCCGCGCCCAGTACAAGAGCAGATCGTCATAGTCGAGCACCTGCTGGGCCTGCTTGGCCTCGACATAGCCGAGGAACACGCGCCGGAGTTCCTCCTCCCACTCCAGACACCACGGGTAGCTGGTTTGCAGCGCCTGCGCTAGGGTGCCGCCGGTGTTCACGACCGATGAATAAATCGCCAGGCAAGTGCCTTTGAGCGGGAAGCGCTTGCGCAGGGACGCGCAGCCGAGCTCTTGGCGCACGAGGTTCATCAGATCGGCGGAATCCTCGCGGTCGTGAATCGTGAAGGCGGGTTCGAGCCCGACGCGGCCGGCGTATTCGCGCAGCAGCCGCGCGCCGACACTGTGAAAAGTTCCGGACCAGGCGATCGAGGCCGCCGAGGTCCGCGGCTTCGCGCCGGTGAGCTGCGCAAGGATGCGCGCCACCCGGCGCGTCATTTCATCTGCGGCCCGGGTCGTGAAGGTGAGCAGCAAAATCCTAGCCGGGTCCGCGCCGCGCGCCACCAGATGGGCGACGCGATGCGCGAGTGTGTTCGTCTTGCCCGAGCCCGCACCGGCGATCACTAGCAGCGGCGGATCGTTCGGTTCGGTCCCGTCGCAAGCGCCACAGACGACGGCCTCTTTCTGAGCGCTGTTGAGCGACTGCAGGTAGGCCGGCGCCAGCTCAGGCGAGGTGCTTTCCATCGGAGGCGGTGGACGTGGCAATTTTCATGACTGTAGTTATTTACAGTATAGCGCCGCAGCCCGCGGCAGGTCGAGGCCCACCTACGCCAGATCGGCGAGCGCAGCCGGTGCCGCGGACCGCAGCAGCGCTTTGCGTGCCGCCCACTGGCCGGCGCCGTCAAGCGCTTCGACAAACTCCACGGTACCGCCGGCGAGCGATGCGACGGGCACCCCGTCGCGGTACAGCAGGCGGTTGCCGGTCAAGGCCGGCAGCTTCGGCCCGGGCGTCAGGATGCCAGTAAGGTTGAGCGGATCGGCGCCGCACAGCGAGACCAAGACACCGCGGGCGGGCTGGCGCCGCAGCTCGCGCAGCAAGCCGACCGCCTCCGGCAACGCGAACTGTTCGCCGGAGAATCCGGCGACAAATCGCCCGCCGCGGACTTGTCCGCGCGCCTCCAAGCGGCGGTACACGCGCTGCAGCTCGCGCCATGGCGGCAGCCAGTCGGCCTCGCGCGCCAGCAGGCGCCAGAACACGACGCCGTAGCGGCGCAGCAGGGTGTGGGCC
>Ga0181521_10001833_pt1 | contig 26009 bp, 24 predicted proteins | sample PEATcosm2014_Bin_32_FD_119764 | JGI IMG/M metagenome (GOLD analysis project Ga0181521, IMG submission 119764) | Peatland microbial communities from MTU Mesocosm Facility, Houghton, MI, USA - PEATcosm2014_Bin02_60_metaG | ecosystem: Environmental > Terrestrial > Soil > Wetlands > Peat | place...
AAACGCAGGAGTGGCTCGAATCGATCGACTCGGTCGTGCGTGCCCAAGGGCCTGAACGCGCGCATTTTCTGCTCGAGAAATTGGTGGACTTCACCCGCCGGTCCGGGACCTATTTGCCTTTCAAGCCGAATACCGCCTACCTCAATACCATTTCGAAGGCGCAGGAGCCTGATTATCCGGGCGACCGCTCGCTGGAGCGGCGTAACGAGGCCTACATCCGTTGGAATGCGCTCGCCATGGTGGTGCAGGCCAATCGTGTGAATTCCGAATACGGCGGACATATCGCCACCTATGCGTCGGCGGCAACGCTCTATGAAGTTGGATTCAACCACTTTTGGCGAGCGCGCAGTGCCGCGCATCCGGGAGACATGATTTTCATGCAGGGACATTCCAGTCCGGGCATCTATGCGCGTGCGTACCTGGAAGGTCGTCTAGATGAATCTCAGCTGCAGCGCTTTCGACAGGAAGTGCGCGGCGGCGGATTATCGTCCTATCCGCACCCGTGGCTCATGCCCACTTTCTGGCAGTTTCCGACGGTGTCGATGGGTTTAGGTCCCATGACGGCCATGTTTCAAGCGCGATTCGTGCGCTATTTGGAGCATCGCGGCATCGTCGCGCCGTCGGACCGCAAAGTCTGGGCGTTCCTGGGCGACGGTGAGATGGACGAGCCCGAGTCGATGGGCGCCCTGACCATGCCGGTGCGTGAGCAGCTCGACAATCTCATTTTCGTCATCAATTGCAACTTGCAACGGCTGGATGGACCGGTGCGCGGCAACGGCAAAATCATTCAGGAACTCGAGGCCGCGTTCCTCGGCGCCGGCTGGAACGTCATCAAGGTCCTGTGGGGATCGCGCTGGGATCCCTTGCTCGCGCGCGATCAACAAGGGCTGCTCAAGCGTTTGATGGAAGAATGCGTGGACGGCGAATATCAGAATTTCAAGTCCAAGGGCGGCGCGTACACGCGTGAGCATTTCTTCGGCAAGTACCCGGAGTTGAAGGAAATGGTCGCCAATATGTCCGATGAGGAAATTTGGCGCCTCAACCGCGGCGGCCACGATCCGCAGAAGGTCTATGCCGCGTATGCATCCGCCGTAGCGCACAAGGGCGCGCCCACCGTAATCCTGGCAAAGACGGTCAAGGGCTTCGGGCTCGGCCCGGCGGCGGAAGGCCTCAATGTCGCGCACCAACAGAAAAAGCTCGGCGACGACGCTCTCAAAGCCGTTCGGGATCGATTCAATATCCAGATTACCGATGAGGAAATCCGTGGCTTGACCTTCAGGAAGCCGGCGCCGGAGAGCGAAGAGATGAAATATCTGCAGCAGCGTCGAGCGGTTCTCGGCGGCTATCTGCCGGCGCGAAACTCATCGGCGCCGCCGCTGGTGGTGCCTCCGCTCGAGGCATTCGGCGCACTCCTCGAGGGCACGCACGACCGTGAGATTTCCACCACCATGGCGCTGGTGCGCATACTGACCACCTTGATCAAGGACAAGAACGTCGGCAAGCACATCGTGCCGATCGTGCCGGATGAGGCGCGCACCTTCGGCATGGAGGGCATGTTTCGGCAGATCGGCATCTATTCGTCGGTCGGCCAGCTGTATACGCCGCAGGATGCGGACCAACTCATGTTTTATCGCGAGGATAAACAAGGCCAGATTCTCGAGGAAGGTATCAATGAGGCCGGCAGCTTGTGCTCATGGCTTGCCGCGGCGACGGCCTATTCGAACCACGGCGTCAGCATGGTGCCGTTCTACATCTATTATTCGATGTTCGGCTTTCAGCGCGTCGGCGATTTCATGTGGGCGGCCGGCGATAGCCAAGCGCGCGGCTTTCTGATCGGCGGCACCGCCGGACGCACCACCCTCGCCGGAGAAGGATTGCAGCATCAAGACGGACACAGTCAGCTCGTCATGACCGCGGTGCCGAACTGCGTGGCTTACGATCCGACCTACGCCTATGAGCTCGCGGTGATCGTGCAGGATGGCATGCGTCGCATGTACCAAGATCAAGAAAGTGTCTTCTACTACATCACCTGCATGAACGAGAATTACGTGCATCCGCAGATGCCGGCCGGTGTCGCGCAGGGCATATTGCACGGCATGTATCTGCTGCAAATCGGCGGCCGCGGCAAAGTTCGCGTGACGCTGTTTGGATCGGGCGCCATATTGCGCGAGGTGCAGGCGGCGGCGGCGTTGCTCGAGCACGAATTCGGGGTGCCGGCCGATGTCTATTCCGTCACGAGCTTCAGCGAATTGCGCAAGAACGCGCTGCAGATCGAACGCTGGAATTTGTTGCATCCCACCGAACCTCCGAAGCAGACCTACATTGCGCAGGCGCTTGGTGAGCGTGAAGGCCCGTTCGTCGCCGCCACCGATTACATGAAGACCGTGGGGGACCAGATACGGCAGTGGATTCCGGGTCCGTATGCGGTGCTCGGTACGGATGGCTTCGGGCGCAGCGACTCGCGGGCGGAGCTGCGACGTTTCTTCGAGGTGGATCGTCACTATGTCGTGATTGCCGCGCTCAAGGCGCTGGCCGATGACGGCAAGATCGACGTGCAAACGGTCACTCAGACCATGGAGCGCTTCGGCATCGATCCGGAGAAACCCAATCCACTGTCGGTTTAGGCAATCATCGTGGCAACTCCCCTCAAGGTATCGGTTCCGGACATCGGCGGTTTCAAGGACGTGAGCGTCATCGACGTGTTGGTGAAGGACGGCCAACAGATCGGCAAAGAGACCCCCTTGATCACGCTCGAAACGGAAAAAGCAACCATGGACGTGCCTGCGCCGGCAGCCGGACGCATCGTGCAGGTCAAGCTCAAACAGGGCGACAAGGTGTCCGAGGGCTCCCTGATCTTGCTGCTCGAGGCCGTGGCGGAGCCCGAACCGGCTGCGGCTGGCGTTACAGCGCCCGCGTCTGCGCCCGCTGCGGCAGGCGCGCCTGCCGCCGCAACGGATGCGCCTGCCGCCGCAACGGATGCGCCTGCCGCCGCAACGGACGCGCCTGCCGCGGCAACGGACGCGCCTGCCGCGGCAACGAGGACGGCGCCGGTATCGGCCGCACCGGCCGATGCCACGGCAGCCATGGGCGTGATCGCCGCGCCGAGCGCCGCGCGCGGCAGCACACCGATCGATGAGTTGGCGTTCTCCAAAGCATACGCAAGTCCGTCGGTGCGCAAATTTGCACGCGAATTGGGCGTGGATCTCGGCAAGATCAAGGGAACGGGGCCGAAGGAGCGCATCACTCAGGATGACGTGAAAGCGCACGTGAAGAGGACTCTCACGACGTCCGCCGCTCCGGTATCGGCATTGCCCAAGGTGCCGGAGGTCGATTTCGCGAAATTCGGCGCCGTGGAAGTCAAACCGCTGTCCCGCATCCAGCGCATCTCCGGCGCTCGACTGCAGGCGAGTTGGATCAATCTGCCGCACGTCACCCAGCACGAGGATGCCGATATCACCGAATTGGAAATCGCGCGGGTTGCGTTGAAGGGCAAGGCGTCGCAGGAGGGCGTGAAGCTGACGCTGCTCGCCCTCGTCATCAGAGGCTGCATCGTGGCGTTGAAGGAATTTCCGCGGTTCAACGCCTCTCTCGATGCGGCAGGCGAGAATCTGATTTTCAAGAAATATTTCCACATCGGTTTCGCCGCCGATACGCCGAACGGCCTCGTCGTGCCGGTGATTCGCGACGCCGACCGTTTAAATCTGTTCGAGATCGCGCGCTCCCTGGCGGCATTGTCGGAAAAGGCGCGTATCGGCAAATTGTCGGCGGCCGAGATGCAGGGAGGGTCGTTTACGATCTCGAGTCTGGGCGGCATCGGCGGCACGTCATTTACGCCGATCATCAATGCTCCCGAGGTGGCGATCCTCGGGGTATCAAAATCCAGCCAGAAACCGGTGTTTGACCGGGGCGCGTTCGTACCGCGCCTCATGCTGCCGCTGTCGCTGTCGTATGATCATCGAGTCATCGATGGCGCCGAGGCCGCGCGCTTCGTCGTGTTTCTGAGTAAGACCTTGAGCGACGTCAAGGCGCTGCTGTGAGCGTCGTCGAGATCCGGGTTCCCGACCTTGGCGACGTCAAGGGTGTGAGCGTGATCGACGTGCTGGCGTCCGTGGGCGCGCAGATTCGCGTGGATGATCCGCTGATCACGCTCGAGTCCGAGAAGGCGTCCATGGACGTGCCGTCACCGGTGAGTGGTGTGGTCGCGTCGATCGACCTCAAGAAAGGCCAGGAGGTATCCGCCGGCACCTTGATTGCGACCGTCACCGTTTCCGAGGCGGCCACGCCCGGCAAATCGCCGCCTGCAGCGGTCGCACCCGCCGCACCCGTACCCGCACCCGCAACCGCACCCGCAACCGCCGCACCGGCAACCGCAACCGCCGCACCGGCACCCGCGCCCACGGCGCCACAACCCGCGTCCGCTGCGCCGACGGCTCGAGCCACGGGCCGCGCGAGCGCCGCTGCGCCGCCGCCGGGCGCGCTCGACCTGATTGTCCTGGGCGCGGGCCCTGGCGGCTATACGGCGGCCTTTCGAGCCGCTGATTTGGGCCTCAAGGTGTCTCTGATCGAACGCTGGCCGACATTGGGCGGGGTGTGCCTGAATGTCGGCTGCATCCCCTCCAAGGCGCTGCTGCATGCCGCCAAGGTGATCGAGGACGCGGCAGATATGGCAGGCTGCGGCATCGTGTTTGCACCACCGCAAATCGATCGCGATCGCTTGCGCGCTTGGAAGAATCGCGTCGTGACCAAATTGACCAACGGGCTTGCCTTGCTCGCCAAGCAGCGCAAAGTCGACGTGCTTCGCGGCACCGCGAAATTCCTCGGACCCTATTCCTTGGAGCTGCAAACACCCGAGGGAGCACGGCGCCTCGATTTCAAACAATGCATCATCGCGGCCGGATCCGAGTCGGTGCGCTTGCCGGGCTTTCCGGACGACCCTCGGGTGATCGATTCGACCGGGGCGCTGGAATTGCCGCTTGATTGCAAGCGGCTGCTGGTGGTGGGCGGCGGCATCATCGGCTTGGAAATGGCCTGTGTCTATGATGCGCTCGGCGCGAAGGTATGGGTGGTCGAATTGAGCGATGGCTTGATGCCGGGCACGGACCGCGACTTGGTGCGACCGCTGCAAAAGCGCATTGAAAAACGCTATGAGCGGATTTTGATCAACACCAAGGTCGCGAAACTCGAGGCTCACTCGGGCGGATTGCGCGCCAGTTTCGCTGGCCCCGATGCGCCGGAACCTCAGGAGTTCGATCGAGTGCTGGTCGCCGTGGGGCGTAGCGCCAACGGCCATGCGATCCATGCGGCCGCGGCTGGCATCGTCGTCGATCAGCGCGGCGTCATTCCCGTCGACCAACAGAGGCGCACCAATGTGCCGCATATTTTTGCCGTCGGCGACATCGCCGGGGCACCGATGTTGGCGCATAAAGCCACGCATGAGGCCAAGGTGGCGGCGGAAGTGGCGGCGGGGCACAAGGCCGCGTTCGACGCGCGCTGCATTCCCTCCGTCGCGTACACCGATCCTGAAATTGCCTGGGTGGGGGTCAGCGAAACCGACGCCAAGGCCCGAGGCATCGATTTCGGCAAGGGGATGTTCCCTTGGGCCGCGAGCGGCCGTTCTCTCGCCCTCAACCGCGACGAGGGCTTTACCAAGATCCTATTCGACAAACAGACACGTCGCGTCATCGGCGGCGGCATCGTGGGAACCAATGCGGGCGATTTGATCGCAGAGTTGGGGCTGGCAATCGAAATGGGGGCCGATGCGGCGGATGTTGGTTTGACTATCCATGCCCATCCGACTCTATCCGAGACGGTGGCGTTCGCCGCAGAGGCTTTCGAGGGGACGTTGACCGATCTGTACATTCCGAAGCGGTAGGATGCCGGCAAGTCGCAGTCCGTAAGCCCTCCGGCGCAGCCAAGGGCCGCGGCGCCACGGCGAGGTCAGGGCGCGGCGACGCAATCCTTGATGAATGCCGTCCTTTGCGCACCGACCAGCTTTTTTGCCTTGGCATTCTTGAGACAGGCGGTACGCTTGGCATGTTTGGCGGCCGCATCACTATCCGCGGCCGTACCGGTGGCTGGGGTGGCCGCGGCAGCAGGCGCGGCAGCGGGGGCCTTCGGAGAGTCGCTCGGCGGGGCGGCGAGCGCGGCAGCGAAAACTGCACCCAGGGAAAGGAGCAGGCAGGCAGCGATTGTCGGAAGCAAGGCGCGCATGTGTTTCCCTTGATGACTTGGGCCGGCGGCCGGCCGAAATTTGGTCCGGCAACAGGCTACAACGATTATTGCGAGAATAACCGGCCGCCGGTCGCCGCACCGATGAAGCGCACATGAAGCTTGCGTAACCTTAATGGGGCTGCAAGGGCGCGCATCATCTGCCGGCGGATGTCGGCAGCCGCCGGCGCGCGAGTTCCAGATAGTGTCCTTCATCCGGCGCTCGGCCGGCGCGCTGTGCGTCCCACAGGGTTTCGGCCAATGCTTCCATGAGGGCATGCTCGGCGTCGTGCAAATTGCCGAGCCGCGACACGAGCGAGCGCTGCAATTCGCGAATTCCCGGCGGCCGGTCGATCGATACTTGTTCCCGAACGGCGAGATGCAGCCCCATATGTAAAAAAGGATTCTCCGTGGGGTTCGCGGCAGCGGATTCAAATGCCAGGGCGGCCTCCGAATCCCGCACGACGGGCTGATATTCCGGGTGGAGTGCAATCACGTCCGCGATCATGGACTCCAGCGGCGTGAGCGGCGAGCGGGCGAGCTGCTTGCGCCACGCATCGGCGTAGCTCCGCCGCAGCTGCTCGCGGGTGTACCCGTCGAATACCGTCATCGGGGCGCTGCCTTCGCCCGCGGCGCTGCTTTTGTCTTGCGGCGATACTCGCAAAGATCCGCAATCGTGCAACGGGGGCAAGTCGGATTGCGCGCCGTACACACGTAGCGGCCGTGCAGGATCAGCCAGTGGTGCGCATCCTTGAGAAACTCCGGCGGCACGAACTTCAACAGCTTGTCTTCCACTGCGCGCACCGTCTTACCGGGCGCGAGTCCGGTGCGGTTGGCGACGCGAAAGATATGCGTGTCGACGGCAATCGTGGGCTCACCGAATGCCGTGTTCATGACGACATTCGCGGTTTTGCGCCCGACACCCGGCAGTTGCTCGAGCGCCTCGCGTGTGTTCGGCACGTGCCCCGCGTGCTGCGTCAGTAATGCCTGGCAAGTGGCAATGATGTTCTTCGCCTTGCTGTTGTAAAGACCGATTGACTTGATATACGGAGTGATCCCCGCCACACCCAAGGCAAGAATGGCTGCCGGTGTGTTGGCGACGCGGAAAAGGTTCGCCGTGGCTTTGTTGACACTTTTGTCGGTCGCTTGAGCCGATAAGATGACGGCGACCAGCAATTCAAAGGGAGAGGCATACCGCAATTCAGTCCGCGGCGCGGGGTTGCCTTCCTGCAGCCGCACAAAAATGGCACGCCGCTTGGCAGCGTTCACGGTCGCCCGTTCATGAGGTGGCCGGAGCCTTTGTCGCGTGCGCGGCGGCCTTCTTTGCGTCGATCTCCCGCTGGCGCTCTTGGGCTCGTTGCTGCAATCGCAGCGTATGGGCATCGAAGCGCTCGCGGTTGAGCTCGGCCTGGTTAACCGCAGGCGCTGGTCCCGGGCGCATCTCGATGCAATCGACGGGGCAGGGAGCCAAACACAGCTCGCATCCCGTGCAGCGCTCGATGAGCACGGTATGCCGGTATTTGGGGGCACCGACGATGGCGTCGACCGGACACGGCGGCAGGCACCGTGCGCAGCCAATACACCGTGCCTCGTCGACCCACGCGACGCGCGGCGGCGATTCGACGCCGTGCGCCGGATTCAACGGTTGAAAATCCCGGTCCAGCAATTTGGCGAGTGCGCGAATCGTGGCACTGCCGCCCGGCGGGCATTGGTTGATCTGTGCCTCGCCACTGACGATGGCCGCTGCATAGGGTCGGCAACCGGGATAACCGCAGCGGGTGCACTGAGTCTGCGGCAGCAAGGCATCGATACGCGCTACGTCACTGGACGCGGAACCTAAGTCCATGGCGGAAGCGTCCACGCCATCTACTTGACACGCATGCCAGGCGCCGCACCGGCGTCGGGAGATAAAATAAATATATCCTTGCCTCCCGGGCCTGCTGCCAGCATCATGCCCTCGGACGTCCCGAAGCGCATTTTGCGTGGTTCCAAGTTGGCAACCACGACGATCAACCGACCGACCAAGGACATTGGATCGTACGCGGCGCGAATACCGGCAATGATTTGGCGCTCGCCGAGTTCACCCACATCGATACGCAATTTGAGCAGCTTGTCGGCGCCTGCGATCAGCTCGGCCTGGAGCACCTTGGCGACCCGCAAATCAACAGCCAAGAAATCATCGATGGAAATCAAATCGCCCGCGGCGCTTGCCGCGCCCGCCGCCGGCCTCGCGGGTGCGGCGGCCGGTGCGGCGGTCGGTGCGGCGGCCGGTGCCGTCGCGGCTCGCGCGGGTGCTGCCGCCGGTCCTGCGGGCTCCGCCGCTGCAGATTCGGTATCCAGCAGGCGCGCCACGGACTTGGGATCCAGGCGAACGGCCAGCGCTTGGTACGGCAAGATCGTTGCGCCCAGCAAGGGTTTTGCGGCGGACTGCCAGCCCCATGGCGGTTCCTGGAAAAAGCGCTGCGCCTGCGCCGCCATTTCCGGCAAGACCGGCTGCAAGTAAATCATCAGCGCGCGAAAGCAATTCAAGCCCTGAGTGCAAATACCCTGCACCTCGGCGGACCTGGCGGGTTGTTTGGCGAGGCTCCACGGTTTGCAAAAATCGATGTAGTGATTCGCAAGATCGGCGAGCGCCATGATTTCGCGGATCGCGCCCGCGGTGTCGCGACTCTCGTACGCTGCGGCAATGGTATCGCCCGCGGCCGTGAAGGTCGCGTAGAGATCCGGTTCGGGTAGGGCATCCGCCAACACGCCTCCGGCGCTCTTGGTGATGAAGCCGGCACAGCGGCTCGCGATGTTCACGAGCTTGCCGACGATATCCGCGTTGAGACGCGTCGTGAACTCCCCCAGGTTCATGTCGATGTCGTCGATTCCGGGGCCCAGTTTGGCCGCGAAGTAATAGCGCAAGTACTCCGGCTTGAAGCTGTCCAGGTAGCGCCGTGCGGTAATGAACGTGCCGCGCGACTTCGACATTTTCTGGCCGTTGATGGTGAGGAAACCATGGGCATGGACCGAGGTGGGACGGCGCATGCCTGCGCCCTCGAGCACCGCCGGCCAGAACAGCGCATGGAAGTATAAAATATCCTTGCCGATGAAGTGGTGCAGCTCGGCTGCGGAGGTCGGAGCGAAAAATTCATCGAACTGCAATGCCGTGCGCGCGCACAATTGCGTGAAGCTTCCCAGATAGCCGATCGGCGCATCGAACCAAACATAGAAGTACTTGCCCGGCGCATCCGGGATCTCGAAGCCAAAGTAGGGCGCATCGCGGGAAATGTCCCAGTCCTTGAGACCCTGCGAGAACCACTCGCCGAGTTTGCGGGCGACGCTCTCTTGCACTGCGCCACTCTTCACCCAGTTCGCGAGGCGCGGTTCGAAGGCGCTCAAGCGAAAGAAGTAATGTTCCGATTCGCGCCATACCGGCGTCGTGCCGGTGACCACCGAAATCGGATCCTTGAGGTCCGCGGGCGTGTACGTGGCGCCGCAGTTCTCGCACGAGTCGCCGTACTGGGCGGCAGTGCCGCAGTTCGGACAGCCGCCTTTCACGTAGCGGTCGGGCAGGAACATCTTCGCCGTATCGTCGTACGCCTGGCGGATGCTGCGTTTTTCGATGTATCCGGCTTCGCGCAGGCGGCGATACATTCGATCGCACACCTCGTGGTTCTCCGTCGAGTGCGTCGACCCGTAATTGTCGAAGCCGATCAACATGTCGGCCAAATCGCGTTTATGCTCGACGCTGACCTGCTCGATCAGCGCTTCGGGCGTGATTCCCTCCGACTGCGCCTTGAGCATGATGGGCGTGCCGTGGGTGTCATCCGCGCACACGTAGTAGCACTCGTGACCGCGAAGCTTCTGGAATCGCACCCAGATGTCGGTTTGCACGGCCTCGAGCACGTAGCCGAGATGAATGGGGCCGTTGGCATAGGGTAGTGCGCTGGTCGCTAGAATTCGGCGTCGTGCGGTCATGACAAATTATGCCATGCCCGCGCGCTTCGGTGGGCGAGGCGGCGGACCAGCCGCGCGCGGAGCGGGCCGCAGTGACGGTTATTCCGCCTCGCGAAACTGCTCGAATCTGGCCTTGTTGATGGACTTTTTGAACGCCTCCTTGCCGGAGATCACCCGCTGATCCAGCAGGGCTTGAATGGCCGCATCCATCAGCCGCATGCCCGATGCACTGCCGGTTTGCATGCCGTTTTCCAATTGGTCCATCTTGCCCTGGCGTATCAAATTGGAGATCGCCGGCGTATTGATCAGAATCTCCAGGGCGGCGACGCGGCCTTTTTTGTCGGCTTTTGGGATGAGCTGCTGCGACACCACGCCGCGCAGACTGGTCGACAACATCGTGCGCACGTGGGGTTGTTTGTCCGCGGGGAAGGCATTGACCAAGCGATCCACCGTAGCCGCGGCGCCATTGGTGTGCAGCGTACCCATCACGAGAATTCCCATCTCCGCCGCGGTTACCGCGATGCTCATGGTCTCGAGATCGCGAAGCTCGCCGACCAGGATCACGTCGGGATCTTCGCGCAGTGCCGACAGCAGCGCGGATGAAAACGAGGTCGCGTGCACGCCGATTTCGCGCTGGCTGATCAAGCAGTTCTTGCGCACGTGCACGAATTCGATCGGATCTTCGATGGTGAGAATATGGCCTTTTTCGCGCGTGTTGATGTCGTCGATCAGCGCCGCGAGCGTGGTGGATTTGCCGGATCCGGTCTTGCCCGTGACCAAGATCAGGCCATTGTTGATCTTGCATAGATTGCGCACGGCTTCGGGTAAATTGAGATCCTCCGCCGATTTTGCCTTGGAAGGAATGGCGCGGAACACCGCGCCCATGCCATTCAGCTGGCGCATGACATTGACGCGGAATCGGGCGACGCCCGGGATGCTATGGGCGAAATCCGTGCCGTCCTTGGCTTCGAAGCGCTCGACGGCGAGTTTCGGCATGATTTCGTACAGGGTCGTCTTGACCATCTCGGCGCCGAGCGGCTCGGAACTCAACGGCTTGAGTTCTCCGTACTGGCGAACCCGCGGGGGATCCCCTGCGAGAAAGTGCAGGTCCGAGCCGTCGCGCTCCAATACCTGGGTCAGAAATGCGTCGATGGCTGCCATGGCAGGCTCACGGGGTCGCGGCGGCCGCGGGCTCGATGGGGGGCGGCGCGCCGCCCAAGTCGGTGACGAACCGCTGAAACTGGCGCTTGTCGGTTGCGTACGAATAGGCATGTTCGGGGTCGACTTGCTTGGCACTGATGGCGGCGAGCAAGGCCTGATCCATCAATTGCATGCCATATTCCTTGCCCATTTGCAGCTGGCTCGGGATCTGATGCGACTGATCGGTCATGATCAGCTTGCCGATGGCCTTCGTCAGCACCATGACCTCGCACACGGCGCGTCGTGCGCGCAGATCGGGTGTCTTCAGCAGGATCTGGGTGATCACCGCGATCAAACTCGAGGCCAGAAAGCTCTTGGTCTGTTCGCGCTCTTCGGTCGGCAGCGCATCGATGATGCGATCGATGGTTTTGGTGGCGCTGGTGGTATGAAGCGTCCCCAGCACCAAGTGGCCGGTTTCCGCGGCAGTCATCGCCATGGAAATCGTTTCGGCGTCGCGTAATTCGCCGACGAGGATCACGTCCGGATCCTCACGCATGGCGGCGCGTACGCCCTCCGCGAACGAGGGCAAGTGCGTGCCCAATTCGCGTTGGATGACTTGACTGGACTTGCTTCGGTGCACGAATTCGATCGGATCTTCCAAGCTGATGATGTTGAGCGTGCGTGTCGAATTCAGGTAATCGATCATCGCGGCCAGCGTGGTCGTTTTGCCGGTGCCGGTCGAGCCGGTGACCAGGATCATCCCCTGATGATAGTCGCAGAGTTTGCGCACGATGGGCGGCAGGCTCAGCTGCTCCATGCTCGGCATCTGCGTGGGAATCGACCGAAAGGCGGCCCCCATGCCGGTCTCCTTGCGATATACGTTGACGCGAAACCGGCCGCCGTCCGATGAAACATATGAAAAATCGAGGTCATTCCCGTCGCGCAGAGTTTTCAGCTGCGACTGGGTCAGCACCTCAGTTATGTAGCCTTCGAGTTCTGCCTCTCCCAACTCGCGGAACTTGATCGGCATCAGATCCCCATGCATGCGCAACATCGGCGGCACGCCGACGGCCAGATGCAGGTCCGAGCAACCCTGCGCCACGCCTAACTTGAGGAATGCATCGATTCTTGCCATAACGCGCAAGGCTACCCGTAAGCAATTGGATTTTCGAGTGTTTGGCGCCCCGAAGGGTCATAAACGTGAGGTACGTCCAACCCGGCCTGTCCAACAGTCGGTCAAATTGCCTAGGAGCCTGTCTAAGCATTCCGCGCGGCCACGTGGAATGCTTAGACAGGCTCCTAAAGGAACTTCTCCAGGGAAACGCGCAGCTCGTCCATCGACTGCGCGCGCTTGGCCTTGTCCAACGCCATGCACTTCATTACCAAGGCGTTCAATTCTATCGGCAATGCCTTGTTGATTTCGATGGGCGGGCGAGCTTTACCCTGTACGTGCTGGTACATCACCGACATGTGATCGCCGCGAGAGTAGGGCGGAATTCCGGTGAATAATTCGTAGAGGATGACGCCGAGGCTATAGATATCCGCCCGCTCATCGACCTTCTTGCCGAGGATCTGTTCAGGTGCCATGTACTTCGGGGAACCAATGACGTAGCCGGTCTTGGTCAATTGCGTATCGCCCTGGCTCTGTGCCGCCGCCACGCCGAAGTCCACGATCTTGAGCAAGGCGTCGTTGTCGATCAATACGTTCGCCGGCTTCAAATCGCGATGCACGATTCCCGCCTGATGCGCCACCGCCATGCCGGTTGCGATGTCGATGCCGAACTTGACCGCACGCTTGAGCTCCACCGGCTTTTCGTTGACGATCTCGCCGCCCAACGTGTGCGATGGAAAATACTCCATCGAGATGGCGTAGTTGCCGCGTATGTACAGAAAATCGTAGATACGGATCACATTTTTGTGCGTGATTTTGCGGCTGTAGCGCAATTCGTGCACGAAACGCTTCATCATCTCTTCGTCGGAGGAGACGTTCGGATTCAAGAATTTCAAGATCAGGCGCTCTTCGACGACGGTGTCTTCCATGAGCAGCACGGTGCCGAACGCACCCTTGCCGATCTTCTCGATGAATTTGTAGCGGCCCTCGATGACATCGCCCGGCTTCAACGTATTGATGTCCAGTTTGGCCGCTTGCGCCTCCTGTTTGATGACGGCGGCCAGTTCTTGATTGTCGATGAGCAGCGTCTTCGCCGGCTCTTCCAGTTGCGCCGCGCGCCGATTGGCGGCGACTTGTTGGGTCGAAAAGCGGTTGTCGAGTTCTTGCATTGCCCGCGCCACCGCTTGGCTGATCGTGCCCTCGCCGCTGACCGGAACCGCCTGCAGCCTGACACGAATCGTTTCGGCCCGCCGTTCATCGGCCAACTTGGCGAGCGCTGCAATGGCTTCGAGCTTGATTTCGCCTTCCGGCCGCTGCAGCAGCGGCAGCAGGTGTTCGATGTTCTTTTGATCGCCGATTTTACCGATGGCACGAATCACGGTCGGCATGGATTTCGGCTCGCCGGCCGCCAACATTTCGATGAATCGGGGCAGCGCCTTGGTGCTGCCGATCTCCGCCAGCGCATCCACGGCGCGTTCGCTCACCCACCAATCGCGGTCCTTGGTGGCTTCGATCAATTGCGCCACCGCCCGCTCATCCTTGGTTTGATTCAGAATTTCGATGGCCGCGCGGCGAATGTCTTGATTCTCGTCCTTGATGAGTGCCAGGACGGCATCGACCACGCGCGGACCGCCGATCTTACCCAACGCGTCGGCCGCCCGCGTGCGCACCCACCAATCGCTGTCCGCGATCACTTCAAGCAAGTATTTGACCGACTTGGAGGTGCCGACCACATTCAAGACCTCGACCGCGGCGCGCCGTGCGTACTCGTTCTCGTCCTTGAGCACCTCGACCAAGTACTTGACCGTTTCGGGGTGATTGACGTGCACCACCAAGTCGACGGCCTTATTTTGCACTTCGAACTCCGGATCGCGCAGCATGCCGCAGATCAAGGGCATGTCGAACGGACCGTCCATGCGCATGAGCGCCGACAGCGCGGCGGACCGAATCAATTTGCTGTTGTCCTTGAGCTGCTTTTGCACGGCTTGCTGCACTTTGGGCAGGTTGAAGCGCGCCAACACATGGATGATGTGCAGCCGGGCGACCGGATCCTTGCCCTCGATCCTTGCGATCAAATCGTCGACCGAGGTTTCGTCGGCGATTTCGCCGATGATCTTGAAGAGCCCGGCACGCTCGCCCGCATCCTGGGCATATGCGGCATTCAATAGCTCCCGCACCGTGAAGCGGGCCTTCTGGGCGGCGATCACCTCGAGGATCGCCGGCTTCGGCATGTCCGCCTTGTTCAACGCTTCGAGGAGTGCGCTCGGAGGATAATTGCGACTGGACGATAGGGCCCAGGCGATGCCGGACATCGCCCGTCCATTGGCCTCGCCCATGGTTTTGAGCAGGTGCGGCAGAGTCTTCGAGTCAATCAGCTTGGATAGCACCTCGACGTAGGCGAGGGTTTCACGCTTTTCGGCGTTGGTGAGTGCGTCAACGATCGGATCAATGGCGCTCGATCCGAGGGCGGCCAGCTTCTCCAGGGCCTTTTGCGCCACGGGGCTGCCCGGGTTGCCGCTCGACTTGACCTCGGCGATCAGCCTATCGGCACGATAGTTGGCGAATAAGCTCATTCGGTGTCTTGACTTGCCCAGCCTTCCAGAGCGTCCATTCTCACCTCAGTCTCGGCCTTCACCGCGTGTTCAATTCTCAATTTTGAATTATGCCACACCGCACGATTCTCTCCGCCTGCGGTAGAATGGGAAAATATGACCCAATTTGATGATACGACAGGCGCGCTGCGCGCGAAATTGAGTGCTTATACGGACCCCTATCTGGGTCAAACCCTGGGGCAGGGGAAGGCGATCGACGCGGTTTCGTTGCACGGTGATACGGCGACCATCGAGCTCAAGTTCGGGTTTCCGTGTGCGGATTACTCTGCCGAGTTGCAGCCGGCCTTGGAGCGCTACCTGGAGCCGGTGCTGGGCGGTGCGCGCATTAACCTGGTGCTCAGGGCGGATATCACGGCGCATGCGGTGCAACGGACGCTCAAGCCGCTCGCCCACGTCAAGAACATCGTGGCGGTGGCCTCGGGCAAGGGCGGGGTGGGCAAGTCGACCACCGCGGCCAATCTGGCGCTCGCCTGGGCGGCGCAGGGCGCCCGAGTCGGTTTGCTGGATGCCGATATCTACGGCCCGAGCCAGCCGCAGATGATGGGTCTGGCCGGCACCACGCCGCAAAGCACCGACGGGAAGCACATCATGCCGCTGCGCGCCCATGGGGTCGAAGTGATGTCGATCGGATTCATGATCGATCCCGAACAGCCGATGGCCTGGCGCGGACCGATGGTGACCCAGGCACTCACCCAGCTGCTCGGCGACACCCTATGGGGTGAATTGGATTATTTGGTCGTCGATATGCCCCCGGGCACCGGCGACATTCAGCTGACATTGGCGCAACGGGTGCCGGTGAGCGGCGCCATCATCGTGACGACGCCGCAGGATATCGCACTGCTCGACGCGCGCAAGGGCCTGAAAATGTTTGAAAAGGTGGAAGTGCGAGTGCTCGGCGTCGTGGAGAATATGAGCGTCCATGTGTGCAGCAACTGCGGTCACATGGAGCATGTCTTCGGCAGCGGCGGCGGCGCGCGAATGGCCCAGCAATATGGCGTGCAATTGCTCGGTGAATTGCCGCTGGACATTCGTATCCGCGAAGACGCGGACGGCGGCTCGCCGACGGTGGTGGCCGAGCCGGGCAGCGCACGTGCACGCGCCTACCTGCAGATGGCGCGGCGCGCGGCCGCGCGGCTTGCGACGTTGAACAAGGATTACAGCGGTATGTTCCCCAAGATCACCGTGGAAGCGACTTGAGCATCAAGAACGACCGGTGGATCCGGCGTATGGCGAACGAGCAGGGGATGATCGAGCCGTTTTCGCCGGACCAAGTGAGGATTTCGGACGGCCACCGGATCGTCTCCTACGGCACGTCGAGTTACGGCTATGACGTGCGCTGTGCGGATGAATTCAAGATCTTCACCAACATCAATTCCACCATCGTCGATCCGAAGAGTTTCGACGAAAAGTCCTTCGTCGATTTCAAGGGGCCGGTGTGCATCATTCCGCCCAACTCTTTCGCACTGGCGGGTACGGTGGAGTACTTTCGAATTCCACGCACGGTCTTGACCGTCTGCTTGGGTAAATCGACCTATGCGCGCTGCGGCATCATTGTGAATGTTACGCCGCTGGAACCGGAGTGGGAGGGGCACGTCACGCTGGAGTTTTCCAATACCACTCCGCTGCCGGCAAAGATCTACGCCAATGAGGGCGTCGCACAAATGCTGTTCTTCGAAGCCGACGAGGCCTGCGAGACTTCCTACCGGGATCGCGGCGGAAAATACCAGGGTCAGCGCGGCGTTACCTTGCCGAAAACCTGAAGGCGCGCGTCAGCGATTCAGCGATTTGATCCGCATCGCAAATTCGAGTCTGTCGCCCCGCGATCGCTCGGCCTGCACCGGCACGTAGCCGAGCGACGGAGCGAACCACATGCGCAGGATGCGGTCATTGCCGGTGCGCCGGCTCGAGACGATGACCGTGTCGAGTTGCCCGAGCGCGGTCCTCACGCTGGCGGTGCCTTCTTGCGTATAGATGAAATCCTTCATCTGGTCCTTATCGACGATATGGAACAGCTTGGGCAGATTGCCGTTCTTCAGGTCGAGCATGGCCTCGATTTGGATGGACATCAGGTCTTGTGCCCCGCTCTTGAGCAGAATATCCACCGGTTTATTCTCCGATGAACCGCGCGCGTGACCCCCATCCCAGTCGAAATCAAGGCTGACGCTCGAGGAGCCTTCTTGCGCCAGGTACTTCTGCGGGCGCACGTGCTCGTCGATCACGCTGAACCAGCTCTTCTGCGTCAAATCGCTCGAATAGATCAGCCGAAAGATGCCGCGCGCGCTGATCGTCCAGTTGTAGATGTATTCTCCGGGCTGCGCGCCGTGCTCGAGCTTGAGGTCGCTGGTGCCGACCGTGATGCCTTTCCATTCCGCGATGTAACGCGCGGAAAAGGGCGCGATATCGGCGTCGGACGGGGCGCCCGGACCCGGCGGCTGCGCGGCTGCAATTCCCGCTACGGTTAAGGCCAGCAAGCCCGCGCAAAATGTTCCTACCCGCATTCAGTGATCCTTCCGTGCCGCCGCGACGTCGGCATACTGTACAGGCCCGAGCAGCTCCGTGCCGTCCAGCCAGGCACGGCCCTTCGCATAGCGTAGTCGGCCCTCGCTGTACCAGCGTACCGCCAGCGGATAGATCCGATGCTCCTCTGCCTGCACACGGGCCGCCAAGCTGTCTGCGTCGTCGCCTGGGTTCACAGTGATTCGCGCCTGGATGATCGCTGGCCCGCCATCGAGTTGCTCGGTCACGAAATGCACGGTCGCACCATGTTGCGTTTCGTGTGCCTCGAGGGCGCGCCGATGCGTGTGCAGGCCCGGGAATTTCGGCAACAGCGACGGGTGGATGTTCAGGATCCGTCCGGCATAGCGCGCGACGAATTCCGCGGACAGGATGCGCATGAAACCGGCGAGAACGATGAGCGAGGGTCCCCACTCGTCAATCGCGGCGGCCAACTCGCGGTCGTACCCGGCACGGTCGGCGGATTTGACGGGAACAAGCGCCCGAGCGGGCACACCCAGATCGCGCGCCAACGCGAGTCCGGCGGCTGCGGGGTTGTCGGACAGCACTCCGACCACGTCGTAGCCCATGGTCACGCCGCGGCTGCGTTCCACGAGCGCGCGCATATTGCTGCCGCGCCCGGAAATCAGTATGACGATCGGCTCACGGTGCTGCTGGGTGCTCAAGCAATGACGACACCGCGCACGCCGCTGCGCACTTCACCGATCGCAAGCGCCGGTTGACCGGCATCGCGCAAAATCGCGACCGCTCGATCGGCATCGGGCGCGGCGACCTGGACAGTCATGCCGATACCGCAATTGAACACTCGATACATTTCCTCATCGGCGACGCGGCCTTGCGCTTGCAACCATTCGAATACGGCTTCGCGTGGCCAGGAATTGCGTTCAAGAACCACTTCCAGCCCCTGCGGAATCACGCGCGGAATATTATCGATCAGCCCGCCGCCGGTGATGTGCGCCAGTCCATGCACCCGCAGCCCGCGAAGCAACGCCAGAAGCGGTTTGACATAGATGCGAGTCGGAGCCATGAGAAGATCGATGAGCGCGACACCGGCCACTTCGGCCGTGACATCGGCACCGCCGACTTGCAGTATCTTGCGGATCAACGAGAAGCCGTTGGAGTGCGGTCCCGATGACGGCAGCCCGAGCACCACATCGCCTGCCACAGTCTTGGACCCATCGATGATGTCATCTTTTTCCACGACGCCCACGCAGAAGCCAGCAAGGTCGTAGTCCTTGCCGTGATACATGCCCGGCATTTCGGCCGTTTCGCCGCCCACCAGCGCGCAGCCCGCTTGCACGCAGCCGCCGACGATACCGGCGATGACGCGTTCGGCGACATCGACGTCGAGTTTTCCGGTGGCGAAATAATCGAGGAAGAATAGAGGCTCCGCCCCCTGGACGACGACGTCATTCACGCACATGGCGACCAAATCGATGCCAACCGTATCGTGGCGGCCGGTATCGATGGCCAGGCGCAGCTTGGTGCCGACCCCGTCCGTGCCGGACACCAGCACCGGCTGGCGATAGCGATCCAGCGGGACCTCCACCAGGGCGCCGAAGCCGCCGATACCGCCCAGCACCTCGCGGCGCATGGACCGCCTGACTGCGGGCTTGATCCGCTCGACCAACTCCTCACCGGCGTCGATGTCCACGCCGGCCTCGCGATAGGTGTGGGGCGCTCGTTCAGTCATTCGCTTCCTTCGTATACGGATGGGCCGACGCGGCAGGCCGGCAAGCTGTGGTATTTTACATCAGGGAACTTAAGGGCTTACGTGATTACACCATGGCAATGGACACCAGCGACATTTGCGCCCGATATTTGCGTCTTGGAGCATTTTTGTGCTTGAGTGCCGTATTCCTGTGCCTCCCCGACGCAAGTCGCGCCGTAACTCGGGTGGAGCTGTACCAGGCGACGGTTCCAATCGCCGATCGATCGGAGGCGGCGCACACCGCAGCCTTCGAGGCCGCAATGGCGATCGTCCTGGTGAGAGTCACCGGCCACCGTACGGTGGAGGAAGACGCGGCGCTGGCCCCGCTCATCAATAACGCGCGCCGTTACGTTCAGCAATACCGCGGAGCGCCCGACAATCAGCTTTGGGTGACTTTCGACGGCGCCGCCATCGAGCGCTGGCTCACGCAAAATGGCCAACCGCTATGGGGTCACGAACGACCGTCCACCTTCGTCTGGTTGATGGTGCAAACCGGCCCGCAATCAGGCAGTGTCGTCACCGCGAACGATGTCTCCGAGTTGAAATCGGCCATCGATGCGGCTGCTGCCGCACGCGGCGCGCCGTTGCTATGGCCCAATGCGGCCGATTTGCAACGAAATAACTTGGATTACTCCTCTTTGAACAGCGCCACGCCGAGTTTTCTCGCGGATCTCGGGCATCGCCTGGGCGGGGAGGGCACGCTCATCGGCCGAGCCACTGACGCGACCCTCATGGCCGCGGTTCGCTGGACCTATCTGTTCCAGGATCGCAGCGGCGAATTTTCCGGCGCCTTGGAGGGCGTGAATCACGCCGCCGACACGTATGCCGGCCTTTTCGCAGTCAACGGCGCCTTGGGTTCGGTCGACATCGAGGTCACGGGAGTGAGCGATCTCTCCGCATATGCGCTCGTACAAGCATATCTTGAATCGCTGACCTTCATTTCACACGTGACGGTGGATGCCTTGAACGGTGATACGGTGCGATTCCGGCTGACCACTCGCGGCGGCGCTGAACCCTTGCAGCGTGCCCTTGCCTTGAACGGTCGTTTGCAGCCGATCGCAGCCGGCGACAACGGGATTCAACGCTTCCAATTGCGTCGGTAGCCGGCCGTGTCCCGATGGCTTCGCCAGGTCCCGAACCTCATCAGTTCACTCAGGATCGTGCTGGTGATACCGATCGCGGTGACGCTCCTGCACCGCAATTTCATCGCGACGATGGGATTGTTCGGCGTGGCGGTCGTAACCGACGCGGCCGACGGCTTTCTCGCCAAGCGCTTTGGCTGGCAGACCGCGGTCGGCGCGGTTCTCGATCCGGTTGCCGACAAATTGTTGTTGGCAACGGTCCTCGTGATGCTCGCCGTTCTGCGGCTCGTGCCTCTGTGGTTCATGGCGGCCGTGGTGGGGCGCGACATCGTCATCGTGCTCGGCGCCATCGCCTACCGGGTGTGCATCGGCCCGGTCGAGGCTCGCCCTTCGGTCATCAGCAAACTGAACACACTGTGCCAGGCGGCATTCATTTTAGCCGTCGTCGCCCACCAGCAGTTCTCCATGCCGCCCGCCTGGATCGTGGTGATGCTCGGCGCCCTGGCGTTCGTGACGGTGGCGATCAGCGGCATCGATTACGTTCTGCGCTACGGCGGTGCGGCATGGGATGAGGCGAAATCGCGGCGCGCACTCCGGCGTGACGCTGGATCGAGGCTCACATGAGACAGCTTGCGCTCGGAGTGAGACTGCGCGCCAATGCGGTATTCGCGAGCTTCGCACCGGGATTGAACGCCGAACTGCTGTCCGCCCTGCGCGGTCCGAGTGGCGATCCGGTCTGGCTTTGGGGCAATCGCGGCTGCGGCAAGACACACTTGCTGCAGGCGGTGTGCGCGGCTGCCGGCGACACGGCGGCGTACTTCCCTTTGGATCGTTCAGTGGCGCTACCACCGGAGGCGCTCTCGGGATTCGAACGCTGTCGCGTGCTGTGCGTGGACGATGTCGATGCAGTGGCAGGTGATCTCGAGTGGGAGCAGGCGCTGTTCCGGCTGTTCAACGAGGCGTCCGAATTGCACTCGCGCGTGATCTTTGCCTCGGGCTCGGCACCGCGTCAGGTCGATTGGCGCCTGGATGACTGGCGCTCGCGCGCCGCGGCATGCATCGTTTACCAGGTGCGCGAGCTCGATGAGAGCGGGCGTGCGGAGGCGCTGCGACTGCGCGCTGCGCAGCGTGGGCTGCAATTGCCGCCGGAGACGTTGGAGTACTTGCTGAAACGCCTGCCGCGGGACCTGCCGTCGCTCTTCGACATCCTCGATGAGCTGGACGAGGCCTCTTTGGTTGCGCAGCGCCGCCTCACCATTCCTTTCATTCGCGACGCGCTGGAGATGCGCGCAAGAATAAAATCATAGCGCAGAACCAGGCGAAGACCAGAAGCAGGCTGCATGCGGCCACCCAGCGCGCGGCGGGATTGACCAGGAGTTCGGTCAAGGAAAATATGAGATACGGAAAGGCGAACAGGGTCGCCCACGCGTAGGTGTAGCGCCGGCCGCGCGCCAGACCGTTCAACGGGGCCAGCAGCGGCGCAACCGCCAGCACGCAAATCGGCCAGGGATAACCCGCGCCGATCCAGGCCAATAAGCTCAACGCGACCGCGGCCCATAACCAGATGGTCAATATCCGAGCCTTGTTTTCGACACTCAAGCGCCGCTCTGCAGTCGAGAGGCCAACGCGGCCACGCGCTCGCCCAGCGCTTGGGCCAGCTCTCGTTCACTCGGCGATAATTCGCCATGGCCGCTCAACGAAGCCACGTGGCTTGCGCCATACGGGGTGCCGCCACTGCGTGTCTCGGTCAGGCCGCGCTCGCTGTACGGCAGGCCGACCAGATACATGCCGTGATGGAGCAACGGCAGCATCATGGACAGCAGCGTCGATTCCTGCCCGCCGTGCAGCGTCTGGGTGGAAGTGAAGACGCCGGCGGGTTTGTTCGCCAATGCGCCGGAGAGCCATAGCGCGCTGGTGCCGTCCAAGAAGAACTTCAAGGGGGCCGCCATATTGCCGAAACGTGTCGGACTGCCGAGAATCAATCCGCGGCACGCCACGAGATCGTCGTGGTTGGCATAAGGCGGGCCTTCGTGCGGCACGGCGGCATCCACGCGCTCGTCGACGGTGGTCGTGAGCGGCGGCACGGTGCGCAATCTAGCCTGCATGCCGGCGACCCTCTCGATGCCGCGACACACTTGCCGCGCCAGTGCGGCGGTACTGCCTTGGCGTGAATAATACAAAACCAAGATTTCGTTCATCGGTACGCCCCTGGGGAAATCGCGTCGATACGTCTCGAGTGCTGCGCCGGCGCAACGGATTATTTGCACCGAGCTCACGAATGTCCAGTGGCCCTCGTTTGACGACCCTGCCGGCTGTTGTTAGTGTCGCTTACCCGTATGTGGCGCCTCATTGCAGTATTGTTCGGTGTCGCTTGCCTGATTGGCTGTGCGAGCGGCCCCCCCGTACAGGAAATGAGCGATGCGCGCCAGGCGATTGCCGCGGCCCGCACGGCCGGAGCCACCGAGGCAACTTCACCGGATTTATACGCGGCTCAGGCGGCGATCGCGCGTGCCGAGACGCATCTCGAGGCGAAGGAGTACGTGCGTGCGCGTTTGGCGGCCGTTCAGGCCAAGCGCCATGCCGCGGCGGCGCTCAACGGCGCGCAACACGCCGACGCACCGGTGCCGCCGTAGCCACCGGCCTTGGAACAGGTGAGCCGCCGCTTCCGAGTTACCGGCAAGGTCCAGGGCGTGTACTTCCGTCACAGCACGCGCATGGAAGCGGAGGCGCTTGCAATTCGCGGCTTCGCGCGCAATCTCGCGGATGGCTCCGTGGAAGTGATGGCTCACGGCAGCAGCGCAGCGGTTGAAAGATTGCGGCAGTGGTTGCACCAGGGACCTAGGATGGCGCGCGTCGAGAGCGTGCTCGAGCTCGAATTGCACGAGGAGTGGCCGGCGCCGGCGAAGTTCGAGATTTTGTAGCCGCTGCGGCAATTACTGCCGTGTCAGAAGCGCCAGGCTCGTTGCCAGCGCTGCATCACCAAGGCCGGATACGCCGTGCGACCGACGCTGCCGTTGTAGCGGGCGAGGGCGCGCGGCCAATTGCGGTGTTCTGCGCGCAGGTAATAGCGCAGAATCTCGCAGCCCATGCGGATGTTGGGTGCGACGCGCACCAGTTGGTTTTGCACGCCCAACTCGCGCGGCCAAAACGGCATGACCTGCATCAGGCCGACGGCACCGGCCGGCGAAACGGCCCAAGGGTCAAAACGACTTTCCACTTCGATCAGCGCGAGCACCAAGTCGGGAGGCAGCTGCAAGGTGGGGTCGCGCTTGGCCTCGCAAAACACGTGATCGAGAATGTTGACGCGAGCATCGTGTGAAGGCACGAATTGCTGCAGTCGCGGCTCCATCGTCTTGTACCACACCTCGGATTCGTATTTGTCGACGAAACAGTCGCTGCTGCTGCCGACGATCTTCTGCAGCAGATCTTTCAATTCCGGGTCGCGCTGCTGGTCCGCGTGCGCAGCGCCATGCACTACACAACACAAGGCGAGCGCGCTCGCGGCGCGAGGGAGGTGTTCGCGGAGCAGCCACCGCACGCGTTGACTCCTCAGTGGTTTAACATATGCCTGATATAGGGTACGGCATCCACCGTGGATATTTCTGTCGATTCGGTCTCGCGCCGGTGACGATATTCGAATTTTCCGCCGTTCAACGTCCGATCGCCGATGACGATGCGGTGGGGTATGCCGATGAGTTCCGAATCGGCGAACTTGACCCCCGGCCGGGCGTCGCGGTCGTCGAGCAAAACATCGATGCCGGCCGCCCTGAACTGCTCATAGAGCGTGTCGGCCGCTTGTTGTACGCGCTCCGACTTTTGATAATTGATCGGCACGAGCACGACGAGAAACGGAGCGAGCGGCTCGGGCCAGAGAATGCCGTTGGCATCATGATTTTGCTCGATGGCCGCAGCCACCACGCGTGTCACCCCGATGCCGTAGCAACCCATGTACATCGTGACCGTTTTGCCCTGCTCATCCAGCACGGTCGCTTGCATCGCCTCGCTGTAGAGTTGGCCGAGCTGGAATATGTGGCCGACCTCTATGCCGCGCGCAATTTCCAGAGTGCCGCGACCGGTCGGGCTGGGGTCGCCTGCTTGCACATTGCGAATGTCATGCGAGCGCGGCTCGGGCAGATCGCGACCCCAATTGGCGCCGGTGAAGTGCACATCCTTCTCGTTGGCGCCGCACACGAAATCCGCGATTTGCGCCGCAGCGTGATCGACGTAGGCCTTGCCCGCAAATCCGATCGGACCGATCGAGCCTAAGTCGCAGCCGGTCACTTGGCGCACCCGGTCCGCGCTCGCCATGCGCAGCGGATTGGCTACGCCGGGCAGTTTTTGCGCCTTAACTGCATTGAGTTCGTGGTCGCCGCGCAAAACGAACGCGACTACGTCGCCCTCGCTGCCGTCCACCAACAAGGTTTTTACGCATTGTGCCGGAGCGACCCCAAGAAACGCGCAGAGCTCCGCAATGGTGCGCGCGTTCGGCGTCTGCACCTTGGCCAAGGGCTGCGCTGCCGCCGCACGCGGCGTGCCGGGCGCCGCACTGGTGGCCGTTTCGATGTTCGCCGCATAATCGTCGCCATTCGAGAATGCAATGGCATCTTCACCCGAATCGGCAAGCACGTGGAATTCCTGGGAGACGCTGCCGCCGATGCTGCCGCCGTCCGCTTGCACTGCACGGAAGTTCAAACCCATGCGGGTGAAAATGCGGGTATACGCCTCGAACATGGCGCGGTACCCCTGGGCCAAGCTGGGCTCATCGATGTGAAAGGAATAGGCATCCTTCATGAGAAATTCGCGGGCACGCATCACGCCGAATCGCGGGCGAATCTCATCGCGAAACTTGGACTGAATTTGATAAAAATTGACCGGCAACTGCTTGTAGCTGCGCAACTCGCGCCGCGCGATGTCGGTGATGACTTCTTCGTGCGTGGGCCCGTAGGCGAATTCGCGTTCGTGCCGATCCTTGAAGCGCAGTAGTTCCGGTCCGTACTTGCTCCAACGGCCTGATTCCTTCCACAATTCGGCAGGCTGGACCGTCGGCATGCACAGTTCGAACGCGCCCGCACGGTCCATTTCTTCGCGCACGATGCGCTCGACCTTCTGTAAGGTGCGTAGGCCGATCGGCAACCAGGTGTACAGGCCGGCCGCCAACCGGCGGATCATGCCGGCCCGCAACATCAGCTGGTGGCTGACGACTTCCGCGTCGGCGGGCAGCTCTTTGAGCGTCGAGATGGGGTATTGGGATAGGCGCATGGCCGCGTATCTTACATGAGGCCAGCGGAAGCGAAATCAGCGCTGGATGAGGCCGCGGGGAATACTCAGGCAGGCTCCTGGTATCATGCTGAATCATGAGCGACGTTGAAAATCCACAAGCGCGGCCGCGCGGGGTGTTTTGGCTGCCGAACCTGCTCACCACCGGGGCACTGTTCGCCGGCTTTTATGCGGTCGTGGCCGCCATCGACTTGAAATTCGAATATGCCGGCGTGGCGGTGTTCGTGGCCATGATATTCGACGGTTTGGACGGGCGCGTCGCGCGCTGGACTCACACCGAGAGCGTGTTCGGCAAGGAGTACGACAGCCTCTCGGACATGGTGTCGTTCGGGGTGGCGCCGGCCATCGTGACCTACCAGTGGGGTGTGGCGCGTATCGCCGAATACGGCCCGCTGTGGCGCAGGCTGGGGTGG
>Ga0181521_10001834_pt1 | contig 25992 bp, 19 predicted proteins | sample PEATcosm2014_Bin_32_FD_119764 | JGI IMG/M metagenome (GOLD analysis project Ga0181521, IMG submission 119764) | Peatland microbial communities from MTU Mesocosm Facility, Houghton, MI, USA - PEATcosm2014_Bin02_60_metaG | ecosystem: Environmental > Terrestrial > Soil > Wetlands > Peat | place...
GATCCGAGCGACGCTTCGCTCACGCCCCTCAGCGCTACCGTCGATGTTGAACATCTCGATATCGCCTCGACCGGATTCGTCGATTCATCGTCCGGCCTCGCCGGTCTGATCGATTTCACGGGCGCTCTGGCGTCCGACGGCCACGAAATGACTTCCAAGGGCACGGTGAAAGCGGACAAGATCAAGGCAGTAGCGGGCGGTTCGCCCTCGAAGGTGCCGGTGAACGTCGATTATGAGACGACGTACGATTTGAAGAAGCAAACAGGCAGCCTGAAACAGGGCGACGTCCACATCGGAAAGGCCCTGGCGCACCTCACCGGAACCTACGATACGACGGGCGCCACGACTCGCGTGCAGATGAAGTTGAATGGTCAGGCCATGCCCGTCGCGGATCTTGAAGGCATCCTGCCGGCCGCAGGTGTCACGCTGCCCTCGGGAGCGTCCCTTACGGCCGGCAGCCTCGATCTGAACCTCGCCATCAGCGGCCCGGTGGACAAGCTTGTGATCGCGGGGCCCGTGCATCTTTCGAATGGCAAGCTCGCGGGCTTCAACCTGAAATCGAAGCTCGGCGCGCTTTCGTCGTTCGCGGGTTTGGGCGGCGGGGGCGGCGGATCTGATACGGACATCCAGACGCTCAGCGCGGACCTGCACGTCGATCCCAGTGGAACGCAAGCGAGCAATCTGAATCTCGTCGCGCCGTCCATCGGGACGGTTACGGGCAACGCAAACGTCAGCGCCACCCAGCAACTCAATTGCAAGATGGTTGCGAAACTCGCGGGAGGCATCGGCACCGTGACTTCGGCGCTCTCAACCTTTGCGGGTGGCGGAAAGAGCTCCCAGGGCGGCGGCATTCCGTTCACCATCACCGGCACGACCTCGAATCCCATATTCCTTCCGGACGTCAAAGGCATGGCCGGCAACATGGTGAAGGGCCTCGGCGGGAATGCAACCGGCACTGCCGGGGGCGCAGCGGGCGCGGCGCAGGGGGTTCTCGGCGGCCTTTTCGGCAAGAAGAAAAACCAATAGCGAAAGCCGATCCGCCGTTGAAGACTATGCACTCTTCGTGAATGCGTTTTCGGCGCCGCCGAAGAGATTGCGCATCGCGCGCACCACGGCGCGAGTCATGATGACGATCAGCGCGAGCGCCACCAGCGAGATTGCCGCCGCCGCATAAGCGTGCTTCGTCACGAACCACATCAGGAACACCACTGCCGCATCCTCACTCAGGCTGAGCGCTACATTCGAAAAAGGCTCGGGCGAATGCGCGACGGCCGCTCGCGCCGCCATTTTGCCGCCGTGCGCGGCAAGTGTGATTACGGCTCCAAGTAGCGTGGCCACGAGCCGCTCCCACTCGGGCAATTGCGCTGTTGCAGCATAGGTCAGGAGCGCAGCGACCGGGACGCGCACGAACGTGTGCATCGCGTTCCAGAGGAGATCGAAGATCGGGATCTTGTCACCGATGAATTCGACAAGGAAGAGCGCGCCGCAAACCGCAATCACGAACCAGTTTTCGACCAGATGCAGAGAAGGCGGCAACGCGAGAACCTCTGCGTGGCCCAGCAGCCCGAGCATCGCGACCGTAGCGTAGACGTTAAGCCCCGCCGAAAAGCAAACGACAATCAGAAGTGCTGTTAGCTCCGTGCCGGTCGGAGCTAGCGGGATGATCGGGGCAGCCAGCATCACCACCTTCGTCTATGCCCGCTAATGGCTCTCAACGTCAATGCCGAAGCTAAATGTATGCGTCGTCGAGCCGCTCGTCGCCGTAATAACCCCACTCGGATCGCTACCCAAGGGCGTTCCGGGATTTGAGTTGCTCGCCCCTCCGCTCCCTCCGCTCGCCCCTCCACCCCCACCTCCACCTCCGCCGCCGCAAGAAACACACACCAACACGACCGCGACAGCTAGCAGCGCAAAAGCCGATCGGGGGCGCGGCCTCATGCGAAAGAATTGCAGAAAGAGAAGGGCTGCTGCCGTTCCAATCGGCACCAGATACCACGGGTTTCCGCCGGGGCGATCGTGGGAGCCGGGGAGGACCGTTGACGGGGCAGTGGTATTGATCGTGACAGTTGTCATTCCATTAGGCGCGTTTGCGGAAACGGTTATGGAGGCAGGGGAGAAACTACAACTGCTTTCCGCAGGCAGTCCAGTGCAGGAGGTGAAGTTAACTGTGCCGCTGAAGCCGCCCACGGAAGCCACATTGACCGTCATCGTTCCGGAGTTGCCAGGTCCCCCGATGTTCACGACGTTGTAATTCGACGACAGCTGAAAATCCGGTGGCGGACTGACCGCCTGGGCGATCGTTGCTCCCGATGCCGCGTAATTGAAGTCCCCGCTGTAGGCCGCAGTCACTTTGTTTGTGTTTGCTTGGAGTGAACTGGTCGTAACCTGTGCCACGCCGTTTGTAAGCGCTACCGGACCGCCGATCATGACACCGCATTCGTCCAAGAAACAGTACGCAAACTGAACTGTGCCCGTTAACGGTGGGGGACTAGGTGGATTCCCCGTAGCAGACACGGTCGCCGTAAACGTAACGCTCGCACCTTGTGGTATCGATGCGTTCGAAGTCGTCAACGCAGTCGTCGTGGGAAGCAAGGTCACCATGACATTCCCGACGCCCTCCGAGGACGCGTAGTTTGCATCGCCGCTGTAAGTCGCGGACAGGGCGTTATCGCCCGCGTTCAGCGTTGAACTCGTAAATTGTGCCTGTCCGTTCGACACAGCTGCGGAGCCCAGCACAATCGTCCCCGCGGCGAATTGAACGGTTCCTGTTACCGGAGGCGGATTTCCCGTTTGACTTGTCGCCACGGTGGCCGTGAACGTGATAGAAGTCCCGTGCGGAATAGTTACGCTGGCGGGTGTGATCGCAGTCGTGGTCGCATAAAGAACCGAGACGACCTGCGCGGGCGACGTGGAAGCGGTGTAGCTGGCGTCGCCGCTGTACTGCGCGGTAAGACTGTCCTGCCCGTGTGCAAGCGTTGTAATGGTTAAGGTGGACTGGGCCAAGGCTACATGCGAATTCTGATCGATGGACCCAAGGACTGTGGCGCTTCCAATTGCTGCGCTCCCCGCGTAATAGGTAATTGTGCCCGTCGGCGCAATGGCTGAGTAGATAGACTGACTTACCGAAATATTCGCGTTGAGGGTTTCCGGCTGCCCAAAGACAAATTGAGGAGGGCCGGAAATGCCGGGGAATGACATCACTGTCGATGTCGCCACTGCGACTATATTAAGCGTGTCCGTGGTCGCATTGGTGGGGGCCTTGTAGCTGTTGTCTCCGCCGTAGGTGGCCGTAATGGCGTGAGTGCCGCCCGGAAGATCAATGGACTGGTCCTCGGCGTAGCCTTCAGAGTTCAACGCGTAGGTGCCGGTGTCAAGTGGGGTGCTCGTGCCGCCGTTGTGGCCGTCCGTCACCATGATATTGCCGGTTGGGCAACCAGAGTCGCCCGGCGCGTTATTGGGGCATGCGTCGCCCGCTTGGCTCGTCACGTTGACGCGTAGTAGCGCGGGAGTACCAAACTGGGCGGTTGTGGCGGCCGGGTTCGATATGGTCCCGTTGGCCGGATTTATGAGTTCGTAGGCCAACTGCACCTTGCTGGCTTCGGGCGCGACGGTTACGGAAGTCGCCGAGGATGCGCTCGATCCGAACGTGCCGTCCCCCGCGTACTGTGCCACGACATTGTATGTGCCGCCGGGCAGCGCGTTGGTGGATCCAGACGCCGAACCACTGCTCAGGATGAATCCCTGAATCCCTTCCGCTCCGTCGGGTCCTGTGTCCGCGATCAGCGAAACGTTTCCGGTCGGAGTTCCCGATGTGCCAGTTACGCCAATGCTGACCGGCACCGATTGGCCGTGAGTGATGTTGACGGCATTCCCGGAGTTGAGAGTCAATGTCGTGGTGCTCGACTTCAGCGCAGTATTGGCCGTCGCCCAAGCCGTGACTAAATTCTTTGCGTTGACCGAGCCGAGGCCCGTCGCCAAATCATAGCCGGAGGCTGCGGCATACCCGGAGAGCACGCCAATCGAATCACTCGAGTTCGATACAGTGCAGTTCGGGCTGTCTGCGGCGCACGGCATTGCAATTGTGGAGCCACTCGGCACGTCGTAGAACACACACGAACTAGCCGGTGACGCAGTGGAAGTGCAACTCGCGCCGAATTGCGCGGCGAGTTTATACAGGATGTAGTTCGCGTTGCCCTGCCGCGACCCCGTCGCTTGGTTTACGAGGGCCATGATTCCTGCGAAAGCCGGCGACGAAGCAGAAGTCCCGCCCAGCCCTACGGAGTCGGACTGTGGGGCATTCGGATCGCACGAGGTTGCCCCTGGGCTGAGATCGGATTCGCAGATGAGGTAGAAGCTGCTGTTGAAGCCATTGCTGGCGAAGAGGGAGACATCCGGGATGTCGCGCTTGCCGTCGGCGGGCGTAAGGCTCGTTTGCCACGAAGGTTTGGCATAGCCGCCGGAACAGCTGTTTTCGTTCTGCCCATCCGACGTCGTGCAGCCGCTCTTTCCTCCGCTGCCTCCATCGACACTTACCAATCCATCCTGTTTGACAGTGCCGTTGTTGCAGGTTTGCTCCGCCGTGGTTGTCCCGAAGAAGCTGAAAATCTCCTGGTTCGTGCAGGTGTCGTTCCACGTCATTTCGGGTATGTAGCCCTTAGCCGAAGCCACGGTCGGCGTATCGCTTGGTGTCGCGTTCCAAAACGTGCTGAAGCTGTTCACGTCGTTGAAGTCGGTGCCGCCAACCGAAACGTCATATGGCGTGGACGTGAAACCGCTCACCGCCAGCCCGAACGTCGCAGGGCCCGGGCCGCGGTTGCAGGTAGCCGAGCCACTATCTCCCGAAGAAACTGTGACGGTAATGCCCTGTGCTGCCGCTTGCTGCCAGAGTTGGTCGTAGAAGGTGTTTCCGGCCGTTCCGATGAAGAATTCGCATAAGCCGAAGCTCTCGTTCAGAATCGGGGCCAGATTGTTGTCCACGGCGTACTGCGCGGAGAGATCGGCCCCAAGACTGGCCTCGGTGGATTGCGAGACCACAAGATCAATCGTTGCATTTGGTGCGACAGCGCCAGCCCACTGCACATCCAGGTCCGCTTCGGTCTCAGCTCCCCCAGGATCAAATCCCGGGTCGGGGCCGTTCAGTATGATGTTGACCTTCGGCGCGGGAAGGCCAAAGAGGCTCCGGAAATCCGATACGTCCTTCGTACTGATGTCGCTTTGGGCCACAACTGCAATCGTGACGCCATCCCCGTTGAACTGGGTCGGCGGTGCGGGGCTCAGGAGCAGGTTCGGAACATCATAGATCTTGGCGAAGTCGGCTGGAGCAACTGCGAAATTGCAGAACGGCTGGGAGGTTGGGTTACACGGATTGGGAAATGTAAACTGCGTGGTATCTGGTTTCACGGCTCCCGTGGCCTTTGTCCGTGAGAAGACCCCCACCAACTCATGCATCTGTTGCCGGGGAAAGTTGTGCAACGTATCGACACCGGCGACGACGGGGGTGAGCGCGGCCGGGATCTGCGGGTCGCTGGAGTTGGCCCAATGGTCCTCGTTGTTGACGGTGTAGCGGTGAATCTCCGTGTGGAACGCGTCGCGCACCTGGCCGGCGGTGCCGGAAAACTCGATGACGGTGCGGCCCTTTGAGACATGCTCGATTCGAAAGCCATGCGATTGCAGCCAAGCCGTGATTGTCTGAATGTCCTGATCGCTGGGACCAAACTGCTGGCCGAATTGTTGCGGTGTGAGCCACTTATGGAAATTGGGCGAAGAGGCGTCCTGCTGCTGCTCCATCAACGCTTCCAGCGCGGACTCCTGTTCGGGGCTGCGCTTCAGAACGAGCAGCATGCGCTCCACCGGCAGCGAGGCTGGGGCTGCGCCGCGGTCGAACTGGGGCCGCGCCAGCGGATGCGTGTTGCCCCGAAGAGTCGTCAGTCGTGCCTCGTCGACGGCCGCGGTGATGCGCGGCTGAGCGTTGTTCGTCTGCGCCGGCGTGAAAGATGAAGTCAGGAATAAAATCGCCGCGGCCAGCAGAACGCCGCGGGAGCCGGTGGGCACGTTTCGCATGGTCGCCCCTGGGTGGCTAACCAGCCCCAAGTGATCGTCTCTTCGCCGCCGGCCGGGAGGAATTTGCGCGCGGCCGGCAGGCAGAATCGAACAAAGGCGTTCGACGTGCCGGAAATATTGCCAATGGCGGCACGGGCGGTCAAGAGTAATTTTTCAGGTAACGCTAGAGCATCTGGCGGAGGACGTACTGTAGGATACCCCCGTGCTGGTAGTACGCGACCTCGAAGGGAGTATCCACCCGCGCGACGGCTGTAAATCCCTTCTCTTTGCCGGACTTATCGCGCGCGCGGACTTTGATCTTCTTTCGCGGCTCGAAATTCTGGGCCAGTCCTTCAAAATCGTAGATTTCAAGGCCTGTCAAGCCGAGTGACTTGGGATTCTCGCCGGGCAGGAATTCGAGCGGCAGCACGCCCATGCCGACGAGGTTGCTGCGGTGAATGCGCTCGAAGCTTTCCGCCAGCACGACGCGCACGCCGAGCAGGATGGTTCCCTTCGCGGCCCAGTCGCGCGATGACCCCGAGCCGTATTCCTTCCCCGCGATGACGACGAGCGGCACGCCCTCTTCGCGGTACTTCATGGCCGCGTCGTAAATCGTCATCTGTTCGTCGCCGGGCTGATGGACCGTCCAGCCGCCTTCGGTGCCGGGCGCGAGCAGGTTGCGCAAGCGAATGTTGGCGAACGTCCCGCGCATCATCACTTCATGGTTGCCGCGGCGCGCGCCGTATGAGTTGAAGTCCTTCGGCTGGACGCCGTGCGCGATCAGGTATTTTCCCGCAGGGCCGTCCGGCTGGATCGATCCTGCTGGGGAGATATGGTCGGTGGTGATGCTGTCGCCTAGGACGGCAAGCACGCGCAGGCCGCGCAAGTCCGAAATCGCGCCAGGCTTCACCTTCATTCCCTCGAAGTACGGCGGATTCTTGATATAGGTCGATTTGTCGTCCCAGGCGTAGAGATCGCCTTCGGGAACGGGCAGTGCGCGCCAGTGCTCGTCTCCGGCGAAAACGTCCGCGTATTCCTTGCGGAACATTTCGCTCGTAACCGAACTGCGCATCGTCGATTCGACTTCCTGCGGCGTGGGCCAGATATCGCGCAAGTAGACGGCCTTTCCGGATTTGTCCTTGCCGATGGGCTCTTCGACGATATCGAAATCCATGCGGCCCGCGAGCGCGTAGGCCACGACGAGCGGCGGCGACGCGAGATAATTCGCGCGGCAGAGCGGATTGATGCGGCCCTCGAAATTGCGATTGCCGCTGAGGACCGAAACGGCGACGAGGTTATAGTCCTTGATCGCCTTGCCGATCGATTCCGCGAGAGGGCCGCTATTGCCGATGCAGGTGGTGCAGCCGTAGCCGACGAGATTGAAGCGAAGCTCGTTGAGATAGGGCCAGAGTCCGGCCTTTTCGATGTAATCGGTGACGACTTTCGAGCCGGGCGCGAAACTCGTCTTCACCCAGGGCTTCACGCTCAGGCCGCGCTCGACCGCTTTCTTCGCCAACAGCGCGGCGCCGAGCATCAGCGACGGATTCGAAGTGTTCGTGCAACTGGTGATCGCCGCGATCACGACGGAGCCGTCGGCCAGTTCGAATTTGTCGCCGTTGCTTTGCACGCTGGCGTGCCTCGGAGGTCCGGTCAGCGATTTCTCGAAGGCCGATTTTGCCTGCGTGAGCGGCACGCTATCCTGCGGGCGCTTCGGCCCGGCCATTGTCGGCACAACGCTCGCGAGATCGAGCTCGAGCGTGTCCGAAAAGATCGGGTCGGGCGTCGCGTCCGTGCGGAAGAGATCCTGTTCCTTCGTATAGGCCTCGACGAGCTTGACCTGGTCTTCGCTGCGAGCGGTGAAGCGGAGATACGCGAGCGTCTCCGCGTCGACGGGGAAGAATCCCATCGTCGCGCCGTATTCGGGCGCCATGTTGGCGATCGTGGCGCGGTCGGGCAGCGTGAGGCTCGAAAGCCCGGTGCCGTAGAACTCGACGAATTTTCCGACGACGCCCTTTTTGCGCAACATCTGCGTGACGGTCAGAACGAGGTCGGTGGCCGTCGCGCCTCCGGGTAGGCGGCCGTGGAGCTTGAATCCGACGACCGCGGGAATCAGCATCGAGAGCGGCTGGCCGAGCATGGCGGCCTCGGCTTCGATCCCGCCAACGCCCCAGCCGAAAACGCCGAGGCCGTTGACCATCGTGGTGTGCGAGTCCGTGCCGACGAGCGTATCGGGGAACGCAAAGCGCTTGCCGTCCTGCGGTTCGCTGAAAACGACGCGCGCGAGGTATTCGAGATTCACCTGATGGCAGATGCCCGTGTCCGGCGGGACCACTTTGAAGTTGCGAAGGCCTTTTTGGCCCCAGCGCAGGAAGGCGTAGCGCTCGATATTGCGCTGCATCTCGAGATCGGCGTTGAAGGCGAAGGCGTTCGCCGCGCCGAATTTGTCCACCTGCACCGAATGGTCGATCACGAGCTCGGCCGGGAGCAGCGGATTGATCTTTTTCGGATCGCCACCAAGGTTGCGGATGGCGTCGCGCATGGCAGCAAGATCGACCACGGCCGGAACGCCCGTGAAATCCTGGAGCAGGACGCGCGCGGGCATGAAGGAGACTTCCTTTTCCGTGGCGCCCGCGGAAGACGTGGGATCCCAGGAGGCGAGCGCGCGAATGTCGTCCGCGTGAACGAAACGCTCGTCCTCATGGCGGAGAAGGTTTTCGAGCAGAACCTTCAGCGAGAAGGGCAGGCGCGCAACGTTGCCGATCCTCGCGGAGGCGAGCGCGTGCAGCCGGTAGATTTCGAACGAATCGTTGCCAACGCGCAGCGTCGCGCGAGTCAAGAATGAATTTTTCGAGGCGGCAGTCATACGAGGGCGAATTCTCCTTTGGCCGAACCCAATATCTTAGCGCACTCGCGCAGGCCTAATGGCTCCGTTTTTCTGGATTCGAGAATTCGCGCTGGAGAGTGCGACACCCTCAAAAATTCTCGATTAGAAAAAATCTTGCCGAGTGTTTTCAGCGAGTTAGACGAGATTTTATTTTCCATATTTGCGATTAAGAAAATCATAAGGGTCCGCAACTCTGCGGAGGCGTCGGCGATAGCTTTTCTTGACCGCGCTCGCTTCGCGCCGCCGACCACCGCTGCCAAGTTTGATCGTAATATTCACGATATCCATGTTAGGCGCGGGGGAGTGGTTGTCAAGCAGTAGGGCCTGTGGAGTTGGCTCAGCGCTGCCAAGGATGTGCGCCGGGCACAGCATGCTGTGCCCCTACCGGGAAAACCACTTCGAAGCTCGTGCGGCTAGTGCTTCGGGGGGACGTAGCCCTCGGGGAGCTTGGCGCCTTCGCCGAAGAAGAACTGCTCCATCTGCTCTTCCATGATTTTCTGGGAGTTGGGATCGAGCGGATTGAGGCGGAACTCGTTCAAGAGCATTTTCGAGTGGTTGATCCACATGGCCCAGGCTTCCTTCGAGACGTTGTCGTAGATGCGTTTGCCGATTTCGCCCTTCCACGGCTGGCGATCAAGGCCGGGCAGCTCGCGTCCGAGTTGACGCACTTCACCATGCGCACGGTTTGCGCGCCCTGTTGTGTCTCATCAGCCATTTGGAAGATGCCTCCCCGTGAAATTTCGGCGAAGACCCAAGATACTGCAAGCAGGTGGGAAAATCCAAGGGCCGAAAAGCAGATCCCTCGCTGCGTCCCGTGCCCGCAAACACTACGGGAAAACAGAGGCGCACGGGACTTCGCTCGGGATGACAGCAGTGCTGATGGGGACTCGATGCAGGGGTCGAACGTCAGTCATTAGCGTCGAATTCGGCGGCCAGGCACCTGGGAGCGATGCTGCGCCAGGCGGCGGCAAGCGCGCGGCGCAGAGTAGCCTTGTTGGCCGCGCGAAGGCGGACCGTCGTGGCGCCGCGACGTCCCCAGGCGCCCTTTGCGGGAACGAAGACATCCGGCTCGGCTTCGATGAAGAAGACCTGTTGTTTTGGCGGGAGCTTGACCATGCCCCAGCCTTTGTCGGGATAGCCAAGGATCGCGAAAATTTTGCCGCCGACTCGAAAATCGGGATGGTCCATGTGAGCGCTCTCGGTGGCTTCGGGGAAGCTGAGGGCGATGCGGCGAAAATCGCTGGCAGTCACGGTCGTATCTCCGCTCTTGAAACACGCCTATCCTAGGCTGACAATGGGCGGTCCGCAATCGGGAAAAGAGGGAAAAGCGTGCAACACGTAAGACTTGGGAATACCGGGTTGAGGGTGTCGAAGCTGTGCCTCGGCACGATGACCTTCGGCTATCAGTGCGACGAAGCGACGTCCGCGGCCATCCTGGATCGCGCGGCAAGCGCGGGAATCACGTTTCTCGACAGCTCGGACGTCTATCCGCTCGGCGGCGGTCTCGAAAGGGCAGGGCGCAGCGAGGAGATCATCGGCCGCTGGATGCGCGGCAAGCGGCATGACTTCGTGATCGCGACGAAATGCTTCGGCGCGACGGGGCCGCAGCCATTCCACGCCGGGAACAACCGCCGCCACATTTTCGACGCGATCGACGCAGCGCTGCGGAGGCTGGGAACGGACTACATCGATCTCTATCAGCTTCACGGCTACGACCCGCAGGTGACAGTGGATGAAACGCTCGGGGCGCTCGACGATCTGGTCCATGCGGGCAAGGTGCGCTACATCGGCTGCTCGAACCACCTTGCGTATCAGGTGGCGCGCGCGCTTGGACGCAGCGACGTGCGCGGGCTGGCGCGCTTCGTTTCAGTACAGCCGCGCTACAACCTGCTCTATCGCGAGATCGAGCGCGAGCTTTTGCCGCTGTGCGCCGAGGAGGGCGTCGGCGTGATCCCGTATAACCCGGTTGCGGGCGGGTTGCTCACCGGCAAGCACGATCGAACGAAACCGCCGAGCGAGGATACTCGTTTTGGATATGGCGGGCGCGTCGGCGCTATCTATCACGACCGTTACTGGAACGACCGCGTCTTCGACGCCGTCGATGATCTGCGGCGCGTCGCGGCCGACGCCGGTTTGGCGCTGCCGACCATGGCCGTGGCGTGGGTGCTGGCGAATCCGACGGTCACAAGTCCGATCATCGGCGCGAGCCGCGCGGAGCAGCTCGACGCGTCGATCGCGGCGCTGGACGTCAAGCTGGATGCGGCGCTGCTCGCGAAGCTCAACGAGATGACGCAGCAGTTCCGCTAGACGGAGGCTTGAACCTTGAGGGTGCTGCCGCCGGGAATTTCGGACCGGGATTTCGAGAGAGCGCTGAAGGATTTCGCCGGGGCGATCGGCGACGAGTGGGTGGTGCGCGCGGAGGAGAAGCTCGCGGAGTATCGCGACCCGTTCGCGTTTGCGTCCGCCGATCCCGGGGAGTTCGCGAGTTCCGCGGCGGTCAAGCCTTCGTCGGTGGAAGAAATTCAGGCCATCCTGAAAATCGCGAGCCAGCACAAAGTTCCGCTGTGGACGATTTCGCGCGGGAAGAATCTCGGGTACGGCGGCCCTGCGCCGCGGGTTTCCGGCTCGGTGACGCTCGATCTGGGGCGCATCAACAAGATCATCGAAGTCAGCGAGGAGTTTTGCCACGCGGTGGTCGAGCCGGGCGTGACGTTCTTCGATCTGTACGAATACATCCGCGAGCGAAAGCTGAAAGTCTGGATTTCCGTGCCCGCGCTGGGATGGGGCAGCGTGATCGGAAACGCGCTGGACCGCGGAATCGGCTACACGCCCTACGGCGATCATTCCGAGAAGCTCTGCGGGATGGAAGTGGTGCTCGCGAATGGCGACGTGATCCGCACGGGCATGGGAGCGCTGAGCCGGGGAAAGACCTGGCAGGCGTTCAAGCCGGGATACGGGCCGTCGGTCGACGGGCTGTTCATGCAGTCGAATATGGGCGTGGTGACGAAGGCGGGCGTGTGGCTGATGCCCGAGCCGGATTCTTTCGTGCCGTGCGACGTGCGCTTCGAGCGCGAGAGCGACCTCGAGCAGATCGTCGATATCACCGCGCGCCTGCGCCGGGAGGACATCATTCAGAACACGGCGGTGCTGAGCAACGCGGTGCGGCTGATCTCTCGCCGGGGATCGCGGAAAAAGTGGTTCGACGGAGAGGGAGTCGTGCCGCAGGACGCGGTGAAAAAGGCGCTGGAGGAAAGCGGGCTGGGAGCATGGAACCTGACGTTTGCCATTTACGGGCCGGAAGAGCTGGCCGACGCGCGCCTGAAGATCGTGCAGAACGCGTACGCCGCGATTCCGGGCGCGCGGCTTTCGAGCAAGAAATGGGACGTGAAATCGGAGAAGCCGGGGGCGCTGACGGCAGCCATGGGGCCTGACAGCGTGCAGGCCGGGATTCCGTCGCTGATCGCATTGGACGTGTTGAAGTATCGCGGCGAGGACGGAGGGCACATCGGATTTTCGCCGGTCGTCGCGCCGACCGGCAGGGAAGCGGTGAAGCTGGCGAACCTCGTTGGGACGCGATGCCACGAGCACGGATTCGACTATTACGGCGGGTTTTCGTTCGGCGCGCGGCATCTCTATTCCGTGATGATGATTCTGTACGACAGGACGAGCGAAGAGCACAAGGTGCAGGCGCATAGGCTATGCGAGAGGCTGGTTGTCGAGGCCGGGCAGATGGGATTCGGAGAATACCGCGCGCACGTTGCGTACATGGATCTGATCGGGGAGCAGTACGACTTCAACAATCACGCGCTGCGGCGGTTTGCAGAGACGCTGAAGGATGCGGTCGATCCCAACGGAATTTTGTCGCCCGGAAAGCAGGGAATCTGGCCGCGCGCGATGCGCCCGAAGCGAAAGGCGACCTGAAGGTCCAGCCGCCTCTCGCAGCCGACAATCTTCGATTAGTGCTTGACGTCAGCCTGGCTGCGGCGCCAAGCGTAGTAACCTTCCAGAACCTTCAACTTGTCCAAGTTGGGATACGGGATAGCCTTCGATGGATCGTTGAGGTTCATCGCCTGCTGGTCGGCATCGGTGAACGCCGGCCATGCGGGCAGGCCCGCTCCATTCGGGTCGCTGGTCTTGGCGAAATTCACCCAGTAAGACGAAACCTGATCGGCCACGGCTTTGTCCGAGGCGCTGGGAACGGCACCGCCCGTGAAATTCTCGAAAACATAAGACATCTCCGCGCCGTGAGCCGCGCCCCAGTCCTTGAACTGCGGAGTATCGGGATAGGGCGGGCGGTGGCTGAAGTAATAGACATAAATCTTGCCCTTGCCCGTGCGGGACTGGAGCCAGGCCCAGGCCCACGTGTGCCAGCCGAATGTGGTGTCGCGCGCAAGGTCGCGGGCCGAGCGCAGAGCCTGAGCGTCCGTGCCCGAGGGATAGACCGAGAAAATCTTGTCAACGTATTCGCCATAGCCGGAGCGAACGCTCGCTTCGTAGGCGGGAGCGGTGGTAGTGCGAACGAAGAGCGCGCCCTCGTCGGAATTGGTTCCAACCAGGATGGGCGTGTCGTTGTACTTGCCCGCTTCGTAGAGTTTGTACTGGTCATCGGGCAGGACGTAGCCGTCGAAATTCGGCCACGGGCCGCCGCCCAAACCGGGAGGGACGTTCTTCTGAATGGCTTCGGCGGAGAGTTTTCGTGCGTCCGCGACGGACGACACGGCGAGTTTCGAAAGGAAGGCAGCGCCGTTATGTTCTGCCGTGGCAAGCGACAGCATCTGTTCGCCGCCTTCGTTCGTGCGGCGAGCGGGCGCAAAACTGCCTCCGCTTTCCGAGATGACGCCCTGAAAGAGTCCTTTCGCGAGCGGCGATGCGGCCAACATGCTGACGGAGAGTCCTCCGGCGGACTCGCCGAAGATGGTCACGCGATGCGGATCGCCGCCAAACGCGGCAATATTACGTTTCACCCACTGGAGCCCGGCGATCTGGTCGAGCAGACCATAGTTGCCGGAGTGGCCGCCCTGCTCGGCAGTCAGATCCGGGTGCGCCAGAAACCCAAACTGGCCGACGCGGTACGCCACGCTGACGAGGACCACGCCTTTTTTCGCAAGGTTCGCGCCGTCATAAGTCGCGAGCGAGGTGGCTCCGATGGTAAAACCGCCGCCATAGATCCACACCATTACGGCCAGATGGTCCTTCGGCGATTTCGCGGGCGTCCAGACGTTCAGATAGAGGCAGTCCTCGCTGACTGGATAGCTATCCAGGCCAAGGGCCGGCATCATGATGGGAGTTTGCATACACCCGGGCGCGAATTTGTCAGCCTGGCGGACTTCCTTCCATGGTGCGGGCGGCTGGGGCGCGCGCCAGCGCAAATCGCCAACGGGTGGCGCGGCAAACGGTATGCCTTTGTAGATCGTGAGGCCGCTATCGCTCGTGCCCTGGACCAAACCCGCCTGCGTGCGCACGGGCGCGGGCGACTGAGCTGACACGGTCGAGGCGAGCATCATGGCGGCCGCGCATGCGAACGCAGCGAATCCGAAGGCTCTCATTTTCATGTTTGATTGTCCCATTCTGGCAGTCCGCTTTTCCAAGCGGCACTCCCCCTGGAGCCGGCGGCATTCTACATCGAATGCCGCAGCGTGAGAGAGGCAATTGGAGATGTCTAGGGTTTGATCGCAAGCTCCGGGGGGCGCTTGCGCGGAGTGCGCTGGCCGCGGCCGGGGAAGCGCGAGAGCACGGGGCCGTCCCAGAGGCGGATGATCCGTTCCTTGAAGAGCCAGCGGCCGCGGGCTTTCACGAGTTTGTCATCGTAATAGCCGGTGAAGCGGAGGGTATAGGGTGGCTCGCCCTGGCACTCGGTGACGAAGACGAACGAGCGCGCGGAGCAGCGGCGCCTATCGCCTTTCACGACCAGCTGGCTGATATGGTGCTGGCGACCGGGGAAATTCGGCACGGATCGGAAATGCTCGCCGAGCCTGCGGATTCCGGCCGCGCCCTCCCAGCGATCCGGTTCCTCGAATACTTCCTCGATAACGACGGCGTCGGACGTGAAGCAAGCGACGAGCGAGTCCACGTCGCCGGTGTCGAGCGCCCAGGCGTACTCGGCGAGAAGATCGTTGATGGCGATCCGGTCTTTGACCGTCAGAGGATTGGCTTTCGGCACGCCGGAACTCCTTGCGTCAGTAGCCGACGGTGAAGCGTTCGCGATGATGCTTTGGGTGCTCGAGCTCGTCGATCATCGCGACGGCGTAATCCTGAAGCGAGATGCGGCTCGCGCCCTTTTCGTCATACAGCACGTGATCTTTGCCGACACGATAATTGCCCGTCCTTTTGCCTGGCGCAATCATCACGGAAGGCGCGAGAAATACCCAATCGAGGCCTGGTTCCTGCTTCAACAGATAGTAAAGCTCGCGCGTGCCGCGGATGCCGGGCTTGAAAGCCTCGAAAGCGGCGGGGAACTCGGGCGAGTCGAGAAACTCGATGCCGGCGGGCGTTTTCAGGCTGGCCGCGCCGCCGACCGCGAGAAACCGCTTGGCGCCGGACTTCTTGGTAGCGGCGATGATCGCGCGGTGCCCGCGAACGTGCCGATGGAATACCTCGGGGCCGGGAGTGCCGCGCTTGGGGTTGAAGGAGCTGATCACAACATCGTGGCCGCGCAATATCCTCGCGAGCTCGTCTCGGTGCAAGACGTTGGCGCTTTTGACGGTCAGATTCCGATGAGGCGTCAGACCCTGGGTATGGCGAACAATCGCGGTCACCTTGTGGCCGCGCCGCAGAGCTTCCGCCAGAATTTTCGATCCGACGAACCCCGTTGCTCCAATCAACGCAACCTTCATGCCATTGCCTCCCAAGAGATTTTGACCACCGTTGACAGAACGAAAGATCGGAGGGACTTTATCACATCGCTGGTTGAGACAATCCATCGAGGTGAGAGATCCCGTGACCCACATCCGACCGTTTGGTTCGCAATCATCGACGCTGACGGAACCGAAGCTGGAGTTCGCTTTCGAGGTGCGTTTGCACTTCACGCGCGTGCAAACGATCGCGCACATGCCGACCGGCGCCGACCGCGGCGGCGTGTATCTGGACAGCGGGGAGTTCCAAGGGCCGCGGCTGTGCGGCAAGGCGGTTCCCAATAGCGGCGGCGACTATGCACTGTTCCGCCCGGATGGCACGGTTTCGTTCGACGCGCGGTACATGCTGCAAGAAGATGACGGAACGCTGATCCTGCTGACGAACCGCGGCTACCTCTGGGGCTATAAGGACGACACGATGAAGCGGCTGCGAGAGATGGTCTTCTCCGGCGGCCCGCCAGTGGACCCTGCTGAATACTACCTGCGCGCGTTTCCGAGCTTCGAAGTCGAGGCCGGCAAGCACGACTGGCTGACGCGGCACGTCTTCATCGGCATCGGCGAGCGGAAGACGGACGGAAACCTGATCCGCTACTACGCGCTGCTTTAGGCGGCCTTCTCTTATCGATCTCTCGGATCGCTCGCATCGATTAATTCCTTGTTACAGCCCACGCAAATGCCGGTCGGCGGCGCTAAAATCAAGTCCAGCGGCGCGAAGCGTCCGCACAGATGTGGTAGGCTGGAGCGATTCCGAGCACAATCCGGCCAGGGAGACGGAAGATGAGCAGCCCCACAACCGAAGCCGCCCAATCGCTTCAAACAGATGGGTATTTTTGCGAGATTCCTTCCGAGCCGTGCGCCATCGTGATGTTCGGCGCCTCGGGCGACCTGGCGAAGCGAAAGCTGCTGCCGGCGCTCTACGACCTTGCGATCCATTCCTGCCTCGCCCCGCGGTTTCGGCTGCTCGGATTTGCGCGCACGCCCATTACCGACGAAGCATTCCGCTCGAGCACCGATGCGGCGCTTCCGAACAAGGGTGAGCAAGACCGGCGGCAGGACTTCCTCAAGAATCTGGAATACTTCACGGGGAACTACGACGATCCCGAATCCTACAGGCGTCTCGCGCAGCGGCTCGATGAAATCGACCGTGCCTCCCGTCTCGGCGGGAATCGCCTCTACTATCTTTCCACGCCGCCGGATGTCTACCCGCATGTGATCGAGCAGCTCGGACACGCGGGCCTCGCGAAGCCGAAGTCGAAGGACACGTGGACGCGCATCATTATCGAGAAACCCTTCGGCCATGACGGAGCCTCGGCGTGCAAGTTGAACGAAAAAGTCCTTCACGTGTTCGACGAATCGCAGGTCTACCGCATCGACCACTATCTCGGCAAAGAAACGGTGCAGAACCTGCTGGTCTTCCGGTTCGGCAACGGCATCTTCGAGCCGCTGTGGAACCGGAACTACATCGATCACGTTCAGATCACGGCGGCGGAATCGCTCGGTGTGGAGCGCCGCGCCGCTTTTTATGAATCCGCGGGCGCGCTTCGAGACATGATTCAGAGCCACGTGCTACAGCTCACCTCGATTGTGGCCATGGAAGCGCCAGCGACCTTTGACGCCACGCCGGTCCGCAACGAGAAGATCAAGATTTTGCAATCCATCCGGCCGTTCACTCCGGCGACGGTCGCGCAATCGGTCGTGCGCGGGCAATACGGGCCGGGCAAGGTCGCGGGAAAAGACGTCCCGGGATACCGGCAGGAGCCCGGTGTGAAGCCCGACTCGTCGACGGAAACTTTCGTGGCGCTTAAGCTTCTGGTGGACAACTGGCGCTGGAGCGGCGTGCCGTTCTTTCTGCGCACCGGAAAACGCCTGGCACGGCCCGGGACTGAGATCGCCATCCAGTTCAAGAAAGCGCCGCACATGGTTTTTCAGGGCAGGGACGTCGAGCCGAATTCGCTGGTCATGAATATTCAGCCGGACGAGGGGATTTCGCTTTCGTTCGGCGCCAAAGCGCCGGGGTCGCAGATGCAGATTCGTCCGGTGACGATGGATTTTCAGTACAAGCAGGCATTCAGCGCGGGCTCGCGCGAGGCTTACGCCACGCTGATCAACGATTGCATCCGCGGCGACGCCACGCTGTTCGATCGCGCCGACAGCGTCGAGGCCGCCTGGGGGTTGGTCGATCCGATCCTCGATGCGTGGCAAACGGCGGCGCCGTCTTTCCCGAATTATGCTGCGGGCAGCGCCGGACCTGAGGCGGCGCACGACTTGGCGGTTTCCGAAGGCCGGAACTGGCGGCCGCTGTAGGGTTGTGCGAACCGCGTTCTTACCTGGGTTACGGCGGACGGAAGCCTCGCCATTCCAAGACCATTTGTGAGGCGACATTTGGCTTTTCGCGCTGAAGGAGTTCCTCGAGCTTGCGGCTGCGCCTTCCGGAGGGGCGGATGATACTGGCGGGCGATATCGGCGGAACGAAGACGAACCTGGGGCTGTTCGACGTGCAGCAAGGAACGCTCTCCCGCGTCGCCAACAAGCGCTACTCGAGTCGCGATCATGCGGGTCTCGAAGAGATCGTGAAGGATTTTCTCAGCGTAACCGGCGCGAGGGTGAGCGCCGCGTCGTTTGGAATCGCCGGACCGGTGGTGGACTACCGTGTGCGCGCCGGGAATCTTCCCTGGATTATCGACGGCGCAACAATGGCGAAGCTACTGGGACTCGGCCGCGTCCGCCTGATGAACGACCTTGAAGCAGCCGCGCACGGAATTACCGTCATGCAGCCGAGCGACCTCGAGACCCTCTACGCCGGCGTTCCGGCTCCGCAAACGCATCGCGCGGTAATCGCCGCGGGAACCGGATTGGGCGAAGCCATCCTTTTCTGGGACGGCTCGAAGCACGTGCCCATGGCAACCGAGGCCGGCCACGCCGATTTTGCGCCGCACACGGACCAGCACGCCGAGTTGTGGAAGTTCGTGAAATCGCGAGGCGAGTTTGCGAGCGCCGAACTCATACTGTCCGGGCGTGGATTCCGGACGGTGCACGAATTCCTGAACCCTTCGGTGCGCCATCCGGGGTTCGACGATTCGAGCGTCGATCCCGCGCCTGGAATCACGCGCATGGGGCTTGAGGGCAGCTGCCCGGTTTGCGTAGCCACGCTCGACTTGTGGGTCGAGATCTACGGCTCAGAAGCGGGAAACCTGGTGGTTCGGAGCGTCGCGCGCGGGGGAATCTACGTCACCGGGGGAATCGCCGTGAAGGTTCTTCCGAAGCTGAAGGACGGGAGATTCGTCGCGGCCGCGAGACACAAGGAAAAGATGCAGGATTTCCTCGCGCAAGTTCCCATTCACGTTGTGCTGGACGAAGAGTGCCCGCTTAAGGGCGCTGCCTACGCGGCCTGGAAGGGCCTGTAGTCCCCGAATCTCACCTCCTAAAGTCAGTTCTAGCAGTCCTGGTACGCGACTCCGATCATCGCAGTACAGCTTTGCACACAAGTGAGTTTGTATTTCGCTTCGCGCGGGAGGAGACTCCGCGCTTCCGCCGATCGGCGAGCTCGAAATCCATTGAATTCGCGGCAGATACGTGTGGAATGCTGCCGGGGCCTCATCTGGTAGGGCGATTGCCAAAGTCATAGTGCGTTATGGAAAGCGTGTGCAGCAGGAAAGGCTGGAACCCATGAAACGGCTTCTTGGTCTTGCAATCTTGATCCTAGGACTCGCCCTATCCGCCGGCGCCCAATCCGGTGGTAGGACACTCGGCGGCACCCCAAGCCCGACGAACGGCGGCAATTCAGGCGGTGGCGGTGGAATGGTCGGTGGCGGCGGCATGAGCGGTGTGACCTTCTCAACGCTTCCCAGCCACCCGCGGGCCAATTTTGCGGCGACCGCAATCAGCGGGACGGATGCCGAATTCGTTCCTTCGACATTCCTTCCGTTTGAAGATGCCGTGGACGCAGGGCAGGCGGTACTGGATGCGCAGCATGCCTCGGTGGCCCAGGCGGCCGAAGCAAACAGCCGCGCGCCGAAAGCAAAGGCGAAGTTCGCTCTTATTGAAGACGCAGCCGGCCATGCGGTGATCGCAACACCCCGGTAGTCCGCGAGCAAATCATCAACCCCAAAATACAACGGCCACCCGGCGGGAGTGGAAGACGCCGGATGGCCGTTTGAGTGCGATGAAGCGCGGCTCCCTCGCGCGGGAGCCGGAAGCAGTGACTATTTGGCGTTCGCGCTGCTGAACGTGTAGATGAAGCCGACTTCGACGATGGGTTGGGTGTGCTCGAACTTGCTGGTGCCCTTCAGGAAAATGGGCAAGTTCGAGTAATCGTCGCGGAACTCAAACCGGGTCTGGAATTCGCTCGTCAGATTGTATGCGAACGTGGCCGTACCCTCTCCTTCGTGCGCGTCGAAGAATCCTATTGCGAATCCCTGCGGATCCGAGAAGTACTCGTAACGGGCCGCGACATAGGCCTTGGCGTTAAGGGTGTACTTCGCATAGCCCGCCGCACCCCACCAGTCCACCGCCGGGGAGTTGTGCGCGACTGACACGCCGTTCCCGGTCTTGTCCCCGTAGCCGTAGTCGCCGTTGACCGCAAACGCCCACTTGGCATTAGGCGTGTAGGCGATGACAGCGTCCTCAAGCTGACGCCAGTTATCATTCGGTTTGCCGACGTAACCCGTATCGAGGCCGGAAATTGTGTCATTCTGGGGGCCGGCCAGGTAGTTCTCGGTCACGGCCCAGTATTTGTTCGGTGTCCATGCCAGGCTGACGCCGTAGGTTTTGCCGGTGTTGGTTTCCTGGGAATTGTTCCAGCCGTTGACCAAGAATCCCGTGATCGACCACTGGGGATTGAACGTATACTTGGCGTTGATACCGAAATGGAAGTACGGGATCGCGTAGTAGAAAAGAATGCTGCGCGAATAGTTCCAGTTCCCGTTGGTCTCGATCACTTCGTTGCCGGCCGGTGTGACGAATTTGCCGACCGTGAAGGTTAAGCCCTTGCCGATCGGGGCGATGTAGTCGATGTAGGCTTCCTTCAAGGCGAGGTTGTTAAAGTCCGTCCCGTCGGTGTTGCCATTGTTGGCTGTTCCGGCGTACGGGTTGCCGTTGATGGCTGACGCGGCCTGCCCGTAGATGAGACCGACGTGGTAGCCGGCCCTGCCGGTCCCGCCGGCCGTTGCATCAGGCGCCTTGTCAGCGACCAACTCGATTGCGTTCAGGCTGAACTGCTGCGTGTTATTGTCGAAAAATTGCCCCTCGTTTCCGAGGCCATTTCCCAGAGCGCTAGGTTGGTTAAAGTTGAAAGAATAGTAAGTATCGACGAATCCGCTCAACGTGACCGGCCCGAGGAGCCCCGCGAGAGTCACTTTCTGCGGTGCGTCGTCCGCCGGAGCACTCATCGGTTGCACCAAGGCAGCCGCCTTCATGCTGGCGGTTTCGCTTTCCTTCAAAGCAGCGATCTCGTCCTGTAAGGCGCCTATTTCCTTTTCAAGCTCCCCCAGGCGCTGCTGCGTCTCCGAAGACGCCGATGAAGCAGCCGGACTGGAAGCTGGCTGAGCCGCTGCCGTCGAGGCGGAAGCCGGTTGGGCCGCAGCCGAGTCGGACGGTTTGTCCTCCGCCCTCGACGCTGGCGCCCAAGCGACTGCAAAACTTACGGCTAAGATAGCCGTGGCTACCCTGGAAAAACACTTCAACGCAGGTTTCATATGCAAACCTTCCCTCCCTACCGCGCTCGTCTTCAGTGCAAGGATTCGCGACGGTGAAAAACAAACTACAGAGGATCGGGCGAATGGTCCAACTCATTAAATCTATGGGTTAAATAAGAATCTTGAAACTATAGTGCTTATGAAATCCTTATATGTTCGGCCGAATTGGCGGAGGCTGAAAGACGGAGCGTTTTCAGCGGGTTCGAAATGCCTTTTGTGGACGCGAAGGCGTTCTCGCTTGGGATGGTTTAGACGGTCACAAAATAGGGGAAGTATAGGCTGCGTATAAGCAGGACCTAAGGGCTTGTGAGGCCAGAAACGGCCGGTTAGCGCTTTGCGAAGAGGAAGAGGAGCCCGAAGATCACGACGGGGATTAGGGCCAGCATGATGTAGAAGAGGACCTTCCTCACCCAGGGAGTCCGGCGCGTTTTCCAGTCTCGCAACTCAGGGCGTTCAGCGACGCCGACCTGATCGAGGTGCTCGAGATCCCATGCCATTTCACGGGCGGTCGCGTAGCGGTTCTTCGGATCGCGCTCCAGAGCCCGGTAGATCACCTCCTGCAACTGGGGTGAGATGGAAGGATCGATCTCGCGGGGCGGAATGGGATTGTTCAACAGCCGGTCGTTCATGATGGCGAATGGATTGGGACCCTGAAACGGCGCCTTGCCGGTGAGCATTTCGTAGAGCATGACCCCGAGCGCGTAGACGTCGCTGCGGCCGTCACCCCGCTTCCCCTTGACCTGTTCGGGCGAGATGTACTCGGGCGTGCCCATGATCTGGGAGAACTTGGCGAACGTCAGGCGGCGCGACCCTTCCTTGCCGGCGATGCCGAAATCGATGAGTTTCACGTTGTCCTGGCCATCGACCATGATGTTCTCGGGCTTGAGATCGCGGTGAACGACGCCGTGGCTGTGAATGTAATCGAGAGCGCTGCAAATGCCGATGGCGATGCGGATCGCGCGTTCGGGCGGCAATTTCTTCTGGTTGCTCAGAATCTGGCGCAGCAGGCGGCCGTCGACCCATTCCATGACCATGTAGAGCTGGCTGCGATCGTCGTCGGTCAAAACTTTCATCACGCCGGGGTGATCGAGGGCCGCGCCGATATCCTGCTCGCGCTTGAAGCGGTCGAAGAGGACAGGATCGCTTTCCATTTCCGGGTGGGGTACTTTGATGGCGACCGTGCGGCCTGTGCGGAGATCCGTCGCGCGGAAAATGGACGCCATTCCGCTGCGGGCCGCAACGCTTTCAAGGCGGTAGTGATCGATTTGTTCGCCGGGGTGTACGGAAATCCTCGCGAGAGTGCGTCAGGCAAGAAGCGCCGGCCCGCCGGGGCTAGCGAAGCCGATAGGGCCGCCCCCGGTACATGCCGACGCGTTCGACGCCTCGAACACGGATCAGTTGCAGGCTGATATTATCACTACCGTCGCGGTGATTGGCAATATCTACCAGCCTCTGTGCTGCTGCATGGAGGTCGCCGCCATTTCCCGCCACGGCAACCATTTCCGAACCGGACACCGAGCCGTGCAGCCCGTCGGAACAAAGCAGAAGCACGTCTCCCCCGAATACCTGGTGTTCGGTGACGTCCACATTCACGAAGAGTTCCGCTCCCAGCGAGCGGCTGAGCAGATGGCGTACTTCCGAGCCGGACGCCTCGGACGCGGAAATGATCCCGAGACGCACCTGCTCGTTCACGACCGTGTGGTCTCGCGTGAGCAGAGCTACCTCGCCGCGCCGGATCAGATAGCAGCGTGAATCGCCCACGTGGCCCACGGTTGCGCGGTCGTACCGCAGCGCACAAGCGACGAGCGTTGTCGCCATGCGCGAGCCGCCCGGGCTGCTAGCTGCGTGTCCGGCATCAATGACTCGGGTATTTGCATCCTTGATGAGGCGTTCGAGCAGCGCCGCGTGGGATGTGCCCGCCGGCGCGCTACGAAAGCCCTCGAGCAGACACTCGACGGCAGTGTGGGAAGCGACCTCGCCGAGGTCGTGGCCGCCGACTCCGTCGGCGACCGCGAAAAGCCAGCCGTGGCTGCGCGTCTGCTCCGGCGTGTCGGGCTGCACGAAGCCGAGATAGTCCTCGTTCCCCTCGCGAATGCGCCCCAGATCGGAGAGCTGTGCGAATTCCACATCCATCGATATCTGCTGCCCAATGGGTGATCGGGCCGCGGCAGAGGCGGCTCCGGAGGCCGATGCGTGAAGACCTCTATACATTAGAACTCATCCTCCACTAAAGAACAAAGGGCCCCGCCAAAGACAAAGGGGCGGACCGAAGCCCGCCCCTTTGCCCTGGTTGCTCGTCGCGGGTCACGTCGTACGAGCTGTGACCATCGTTGTCTTTCCCTTCTTCTTGCTTGAGACGGTGAAGTAAATGCCGCCGTAGATGGCCCAGACTGCTGCGATTCCTAAGGCCAGATACGGCTCCATCTTCGTGCCATAACCCATGAACGGCAGGACGAGGTAAGCGCCCATGCACACCAGGTTTGCGGCTATTCCGAACAGGGGGATGAGCATGTGCTTGAGGAAGTTGAAGTTCGGATGCCCGTGGTAGCAAAAGATGCAGGTTACGCAGCTTAGCATGTAGAGCAGGAACGTCCCGAAGTTCGAAGCCAGGGTAATCGTGAGCAGGCTGTTGGGCATCTTCGCCATGGTGTCATGAGATACATACCCGAAGCTGGACCAGAACCCATGGGGCAAGGCCTGGATCGTGGCGTCCGGCAAGGCGCCAGCATCGCCGAACAGCATCAGCAGTGCGAGGCATCCGAAGACGGCCGAGATCGCCGCGAGGGTCCAAATCGCGCGGTGCGGGCTGAGATTCTTCTCATGCAGAATGCCGAAGTGTTCCGGCACTTCCTCGTCCTTGCCCATGGCGTAGGTTACGCGCGCCCCTGTATTGATGCAGGAGAGCGTCGTGCCGATCAAGGCCAGGAATACGGTGACGGCCTCAATCAGCATGAACGTCCGGCCATGTCCCGACCCGAAGAGGGCATCGCCCACCATCACCATCATGTCACCGATGGGCGCCGCCGAGCCGGTAGCACTTGTCATGGGGTAGCCGCTATTTAAGAAGTAGTTTGCGGCGAAATACTCGAACAGGTAGCAGAACGCTCCTTGGACGAGCAGCGATGTGATGACGGCAATCGGCACGTCCCGCTTGGCGTTCTTGGCCTCACCGCCCAGTGACGTGACCGATTCGAATCCAACCAGGATCAGGATGGCGACCGTGGCTTGAACGAACATCCAGTTGAAATTGTGTATTGCGATTACAGATTTGGCATTCGGATGGGTCAAGAAATTGCCGCTCGAATCATTCGTGGGGTAATCAACGTGATAAGGAACCGGCTTACCCGCTGCATCCAGCTTGGGCTGAGGAACCATGTTCGCGTCGCGCGTGATTACATCGGTAGCTGTGCCATTCACCGTCTGGCTCGTGGTTGCAAACTCATAGTTGTAGGCTTCGTTTGTCGTCGAATCCCACTGCCAGGCCACGCTGCCCGGCGGGTGGTTCATCCGGTAGCCGATAGCCATTACGGCAAACACGATCAGCGCGGATATTTGGATCACGTTGATGGCGATGCTGACTGCCGTAGACCCTGTGACCCCTCGGTGCGCGATATAGGCCACGCCAAACGAGAAGAGGATCGCGCAGATCATCATGAACATGGGACCGGGATTTGACGCGCTCATGAAGTTCGGCCACAGAGTGCCGACGATGTAACCGCAAAAGACCCCCGTGACGGCGACCATCACGCCGGGGTAGATCCAGTAGTACAGATGGGAGCCCCAGCCGACGATGAACTTGGAAAGCCGGGCGTACCTCCAGGCCTTATCATGATTCAGGAAGGACTGCTCGGCGAAGTAATACGAACTTCCGGTTCCCGGGTACAGCTTCGCCATTTCCGCATAACAGACGGCGGTGGCGAGACAAAGCAGCAATGCGAACAGGATACCGATCCACATCGAGGGGGATGTGGATCCCTCGGTCGCCTGGGGTGCAAAGGTGAGCCATAGGAAAGCACCGGGAGCGATAAGCGCCATGGCGTTCATCGTCAGCCCGGTCAATCCTAAGGTAGCCTGCATCTCACCAGTGGTTTTCTCGGCCATGTAGACTCTCCTTGTAAGGATGGGACAACGTAAAATCTTGAGGGCCGGAGATTATACGGAAGTATGAGATTCGTAAAATGCAACGTTTTGATGGAGGGGATAGATGTTTCAAATGGTGGGAAATAACCCTAAAGTACGGCGCATCAGATAGGTACGGGGACCATTCGGATTTTCGATTGCGTGCAATAATTTGCAAGGCACATTGGAGACACACATGATACGAGCATTTCATGGCCGGTCACCCCAGATTGCCGCGAGCGCCTACGTCGATCCGCAAGCGGTTGTCATCGGCGACGTCACCATCGGCGAGGATTCCAGCGTCTGGCCCTGCGCCGTCCTGCGGGGTGATTACAATTCGATCCGGATCGGAGCGCGCACCAGCATCCAGGACAACTGCGTGCTCCACGTTCAGGACGAGGAGTAC
>Ga0181521_10001836_pt1 | contig 25981 bp, 21 predicted proteins | sample PEATcosm2014_Bin_32_FD_119764 | JGI IMG/M metagenome (GOLD analysis project Ga0181521, IMG submission 119764) | Peatland microbial communities from MTU Mesocosm Facility, Houghton, MI, USA - PEATcosm2014_Bin02_60_metaG | ecosystem: Environmental > Terrestrial > Soil > Wetlands > Peat | place...
ACGGATGAACCCGCCTGTAAAGCGACTTTCACATCATAAACATGGGTACAAATCGCTGCCCCAAACGCCTACTACCTTGATCCGACTCGCCTTTCGGCTTTGGGCACTAAAAACTTCTGGCTAAGAGGCGGGAGCGATTCTTCGCTGGCTGCTCTGGTCAAGGCTGCTGCATAGCTCGCGCCCGGTCATGGATTGGCCCAACGCCCGGCCGCGTTATTGTTGGAAGGCATTGACACGAAGCTTCAAAGACCTGGTGCAACGGCATGTCGCGGCCGATCCGGCTTTCGGCGAAGCGTTGCTGCGGGAGGGCATCGACGCGATGCTTTCCGGCAACCTTGAAACCGGCAAGGCGATCCTGCGCGACTATACCAAGGCGACGATCGGTTTCGAGAAGCTCGGCGAGGCGACCGGTAACCAGGCTAAGAGCCTCATTCGCATGTTCGGGCCGCGCGGGTGGCTACGCCAGCCCCAATTGGCGCAGCTCTTCAAATACGGGCAAGATTTGTGCCCTGTATACCGGTGAACGTGAGCGCGATAACCACTGGGAAGAGAAAGCGTGCCGCTCGTAGCCGCGAAAGTTCGCCTTGAACAAGGCCATCATCCGCTCCGCTTCGTCATTCTTTCCGGACCGGCGAAGAGCGGCGGCAAGAAATAGCTGCGCGGTGCTATAGTCTGGGTTGCGATCAAGTGATTTACCTAGGAAGGTAACTGCCCTTTCCGGCCTTGCTAGCAATAACTCTGCAAACCCGGCGAAGAACCACCAGACGCTTTGTCGGCGATCTTCTCCGCCGATCCGGATGGCCCGCTCGATGGCCGGTAGCGTTTTTTCGGCATGACCGAGAAAGGCGGCGTTGTAGCCGCCAAACGCGTGCGCAATAGCCAAATTGCAATTCGCTTCGACCGCTCGGTCAAACGCGTCCGAAGCGGACTCCAGCTCGCCTGATGACGAATAGAGCATCCCTTTAAAACATTCTGCCTCGGCATTTCCAGGCGCGACCTCAAGAGCCCTCGTTGCCGCCCTACGACCAATGTCTAAGGCCGTACGCGATGTGGCGTGATCGAACCAACCAGGCTGGCTAGCGATATGGTGACAAGTTCGTGCCAGCGTCGCCAAGGCATCGACGTTGCGGAGATCGATGCCAAGTGCGCCAAGCAGCCAGCGTTGCGCCTCATTCGTGGCGGCCGGCGTGCTGCGGTCGCCGAGCGCCGCAGTCGCTCTGGTTAAACATTCGTCCAGTGCGTGGATTTCGTGGGCGCTGGCCAAGGACCGGCGAACGGAATCGACCACCAGGGCGAATTGGACATCGCCGGCAATCTCCCTCGTAAGCTCTGTCTGCAGGTTCAGCAGGGAAGCGATGTCGCATTCGAACCGATGCACCCATCGGATCGCAGAGGTACTCGCTTCAGTGAGACGGACGTTCAGGCGCAGGTGATCGCCAGATGCGGGTTGAGCGCTCGCTGAGAGGATATAGTCGACTTCCCGTCGTTCAGCTCGAACGAGCGATTGGAGCGAACCCTCCGGATCAGTGCCACGGACGAATTCAACACCATCCACGTTCACGAACAAGTCCGCGACCAAGTCCTCAGTCAGCCGTTCGGCCATGACATTTTGCGCTGCGTCCTCTCCCAGATAGCGGATCGGTTCCAATCCGACGACGAGCTTCGGCGTTAGGTAGGGCCAGCGTGGTGCGGCCGGTTCTATCTGCAGCAATGTAGACTGGGCGGATCGGTGCGCACGGGTGTCCGGACTGGACCGTTTGATCTCGGCGTATAGCTCCTGCGTCTCGCTCTCTGGTTCGACGCGGAGCTCGCTCCACAGAAGTTTGGCGCACCGATCATATTGGCGGAGTGCATCGCCTCGACGGTTAGCGTACGCGTGGGCTTGCATGAGAAGGCGATGAGCGCGCTCGGACAACCGATCGAGGGTGACCAGCCGTTCGGCCGAGCGAATTGCGGCTTCGTGCTGGCCACCGCGGTGTTGCGCCGAAATCAAACGCTCGAAGACCCCTTGGGCGAGGTCATGAGCGTGGGTGCGCTCGATTGCTACCCAGTCCTGAAACGGTTCCGAGGCAATCCGCACATCGAGCAAAAAGTCCCCCCGGTAAAGGTTGGCCGCTTCCTGAAGTTGATTCAGGTCGTCCGTGGCTGCACATCGCTCGAGGAGGTCGACGTCGACCGATGCACCGGTAAGCCGAACGCTCGTGACCGTCCCTGCAATGAAGCGGGACGAACCTTCGCCGAGAGAGGCGCGTATCGCCGCCAAACTGTTGCGAACGCCGTGAAGTCCGAGGTTCAGCTCTCGATCGGGCCACAACAGATCCCCCAGGTACTCGCGGGATACTGGTTGATCGAGTTTCGTCCCCAGGTAAGCCAACAACGCGCGCGCCTTGCGCGGCAGACGATCGAAAAACTGACCTCCTGCGCTACACACGAAAGGACCCAGGACACCGATAAAAAAGTTCATCAGCGCGGCCTTGCCGTACCCGCCGGCGCACCCTACCGCCGGTCGCGGAAACTCCTTGTAACAAGCATGATACGAGGAGCCTGAACAAGCAAGGTATCAGGGCCCTCCCTGGGAACGATCTGACCATCTCAGTCTTCTTAATGGGTTGGCCATGGGGCTCCAGTTGCTGACCATGATTTGTAGGCCGCGATCCTTCTTTCGAGCATTCGGCTGAGAGTATCGAGGCCGCGCGCGCGGAGCGGCTCAAGCAGTTCTTCGTACATGAAGGCGCGATGACCGATAGTTGGGGGAATAGCCTCCCACTCGTCTATCGGCGTCAGACTTGCTCCCAAGGTTGGGCTCTGGTCGACGCCAGCCGCCAGCAGCTCCAATCGGGTTCGCAGGCATTTCTCACAGCGTTTGCAGTTCGGCTCCGTGCCCGCCGCGCCCGGGCACACCCGTAAGGACGAGATCGCTGTCGGCCAGGCTGTTAGTTCTCTAATTTTTTCGAGCCGCGTTAAGCGAGCCCCGTCATGAAGCACGGTAATTCGTTGATCCGAATAATGGATATCGAGTGCCGGATGCGATCCCATCGGGACCATGTGGGAAAAATCATAGGTGCTGGCAATATAGAAATACGCCGGAAAGGGGATGACCGCATAGGCGGCAGCCGCCAGTGCCGCCGCGTTCTGCCGATAGGTCCAAAATCCCGGTTTTTCTGGCAGGTGTCGCAAGTTTGTCCGACATGTGAGCACGTTGATATCGGCCTCGGCGGCCACTGATCGGATTAGCCCAAGGGCCATTTCGCTCTGGTCTTCTTCGGGAGCACGGGCCCGCTTCCCTATGTCGAAACCGTGCACAAAAAGTCCCGCTTGAACATAAGCGGGGTCACCTCGACGATAAAGCCGGTGGTTCCGCATCAAGGTATGGAACCCATCAACCCCGCCGGATATGCTCACCGCCCCGCGCTTACGCCACACGCGGCCATACTTGGTTGGCCGACCTCCAGTTTCGATGATCGGTGAAATGGCCGGCACGCCGCCCCAGCTGGCCCACAGGGCGTGAGCCGTCTGTAGTCCGTCGACAAGCATCGCGGAGGGGGCGCCTTCGATCCGTACGCGGGCCTCCCCGTGCGCCGTGGCCAACGGGAAACAGCCCGCCAGAAAAGCCTCGGGCGAGGGAGCATCCGCGGAGACATCCGCGCCGCGGCACTCGAAATAAAGCGTCGCGGTAGAAAATTCGTTATCCTCCCAGTCGATATTCGCCGACATCCGATGGCCGTCGGGGATTTTCGCGCTATCGAGGTCTCGGATGATCATTGACGGACACTGCGCCCCCACTGGGAGACCGATCGTCTGATGGTCGGAGGTAAGACAATCTGCGAGCAGGCATCGGAATTCGGAGACAGGACGACCATTAGACGAAGCGGTTGTCTGATCTCGTCAAAGGCGACAACAAGTTTTTGGACGCCCGCATTCGGGTTTTGCCCGCCGGGACCATCCGGAGTCGCACCGGTGATCGTAAAGGCCTGGCCATGAGGCTCTCTTATTCGGAGATACAACTTCGCTTTTTCACCGTCAGCGCCTTCAGGTTGGGTGAGGGTCGCCGCGTCCTCATCGAGTTCGATCTCGGCGCGGCTATGCAGCTGCCATACGAGATTGAAGATGGGCTGTTCCGGGGTGACTTCGTCGACGATTACCACGTGACGCCCGCCAATCAGCGCAATGCCGCGCAGCACCTGCGAGCAGGCGGGATAAGCATCGCTCAGATCAAGAGTCGTCGAAGCGAAGGAAGTGCCGAAGCCGCTACGAATGATCGGTGCGTGGGCCGTGGCAGGCTGGCTTTCTCCGCCGATAACCAGCGTGTTGTGACCGAGGGTATTGGTACGATAATAGAGGGATCGATGTGCCGGCTCGAAATAGCCCGGCAGGTTGTAATCATCCGGTCCGAGGTCGATCGCCCATCGGATCTGGTCGGCATCGATGACGAAACTCCCCAGATCATAATGAGCATGCGGACAGGAGTTATTGGACCCTGCTTTAATGCCGACATAGGTCCCGCCCAAATCGCTCCAGCTACCGCGCAGCATCGCGACTTCTGAGCCTCGAAAACGCCGGCATACCGATAAATGGTCAGCCGATGGGTCGCGTGCCGCCGGGTCAAACCAAAGCACGTCCATCGGGTGGACTTCGCCACGGTGGCGCTCGATCCATGCATCGACGGGGTGGTGATAGCGTTTGGCCAGCCAGAATAGCCAGTAGCCGCCGCTATGGCGCTCCTCGCTGTCGGCGTAATTGAATAACTTGCCGGAAGGCCCTGCCGCATGCAGCCGAAAAAGACCGGTGCGCCCGAAGCCCGGCGATCGACCCAGTCCTAGATCAGACCCGAGCGCCGTTGAAAGACAGTCAATCAAACATACCGCGTACTGCGTCGCGTAATGCCAGTAGCCTGGTCCCTCGATCCAACCTCCATCAGGTCGGTAGAGCGAAAATCCCCGATCGACGGAGGACCGACACAGGTGGAAAATTTGCTGCGCCGTTGCGCGATCGGCTTCCGCTACGGAGAGCGAGGCGATCATTAGCGCCCCGTTGCAGACCACATTCCAGTTCATTCGCTCAGTCGTCCAGTGGGCTGACGGCACCGCTGCGAACGCCGCCAATCCGGGCGATAGACCCTTAGCGACAATTGCATCAGCGATCTGCTGGCGCTCGTCTTGGGTAAGCTCCTCGAAGAGCCAGTCATATCCGACCGCGGCACCAAATGTCGTCTCAGCCGTGACCAGGAACTCGTCCCCGGTCCAATTGGCGAAGGCACAGATCGCTAAGAGCTCAAGCTTCAGGCGATCCCGGTATTTTGGGTCGCCGGTGGCAAACCAGACGACCCCAAGAGTTTGGATGCGAAGGACAAATAGCCGAGCGATTTCAAGCGGCGAGGCCGGCCCAACCGGTCCGCCTTCTCTTTTGAGCGGCAACGGCGCCGCGGGCGTTTCAGTTGGGTCGTGGATCCAGTCGGGGGTGAGCGGCGGCAGTGCGACAATGGTATCGGCTTGGGTAATGAGTTCGTCGAACCAGTGGGCTGCCGTACGGTCTTCGCAAAGAACACTTTTCATCCGCGCGACTACGGTAGCGGTTGCCAGCAGCCGCGGATGCTCATTCTTGAGCGTAGCAAACGGATCCGAGCGGGATCCACTTTCACTCATTCAACAGGAACCCCGTTTGCATGGGCCACCGAACGCGGCCGCGAGCGCCTGCGGCGCGTTGGTCCATTGGCTTCCATTGAAGCCTGCCTTGCCTCCCCAAGGGACTCAAATATCCATCGTACGGCCGCGAAAGCCATGTAGCGTTGCCGTCCTGACTGGCGCGCATCGGCTTCGGCGTCGACGAGACGAGTAAACAATTCCTCGCGATCGAGTTCGCGCGCTTCGGCGAGAGCGTCGGCCACCAAACCGATCGCGAGCCACGTGCCCACCAGTAGTTCCCGAATTTCTGGCTCCGTGACCTCAAAATATTCGCCTTTTGCCGTCATCTGCCGCCCCACTACCGCATTGCCGATTACCGATATCCGTCTAATCCTCTTTGTTATGTCCGGACCGCGTCCAAAAATCGTCTCAAACGGACGATTTTTGGTTGAATCGTCCGCGACAATTCTTCCTCATTCCACTCGGGGCGGGCCTAGGGTGACAGGGATGGGCGGGCGACGGTCAGCAAGCCACGGCGTAGTAACGTCGAGACGACCGATAAGGCCCGGAAGAGGGCAACAAAATACGGCCGGGGCACCGGTGTTCCGCATCCAATCGACGTTCGGGTTGGCGCGCGGGTGCGTTCATTGCGGCTATTTCGGGGGATGAGCCAGACGGAATTAGTTGCTTTGAGCATTCTCGAAGACAATGTCAGGCAAAATTTTCTTCAATTCGTAAAGGCGATTGCTGGTTGAAAGGAGCGCCTCGAATTCAGCATTTTGTGATTGTCCAAACATGGCCACGGTGCCCGGGTCGCCGACCGAAGATACCGTGAAATTGTCCTACGTCGCTTATTTTACGACTTAAAATCGCCATCTTTGGACGTCCCTTGGACGCCACTAGGACACTTAACTGGTGGCCTAGGTCGTGGTCATCAACAACCGGCAGTCATCCGTCAGTAAACTACCCGGTCGAAATCAAATGGGGCCTTGGCGACATGGGCCGCGATCGCCGCGAGCTGACGATGGGAGATGCAGGGAGATGAATGCGGTCGCGCCTAGAGCAATCAGCTGACGCGCATCCCTCCGGCAGGGAAAACGCGCGTCCCATCCAACGCGGGAGGCTGACGTGAGAAGCACATCGACCAAGATCGCCATCCCGGGCAGCGCCCGGCAAGCCGTGCCGAACGCCAAGCTGTTGCAAAGGTCCGATCCCGCCGCCCGGATCAAGCTCAGCATCTTCGCGCGCCGAAACCCAAATCCGCCTGCCGCCGTCCTGGCCAAGGCGGCGGCGATCCCCCATCAGCCGATCACGGGACGGACCTATTTGACCTCCCGCGAGTTCGATCAGGTCTACGGGGCGGCATCGGCCGATTTGACCAAGATCAACCAGTTCGCCAAGTCGGCCAAGCTCTCTGTCGTTGAGTCGAGCGTCACCAAACGCCGGGTGCTGGTCGAAGGAACCATCGCCGACATCGAGAGCGCGTTCGACGTCACGCTCAATGACTTCGACCACCCGGAGCTCGGCCAGTTCAGAGGCCGGGAAGGCAAGATCTACATTCCGCAGGCCCTGTTCGGGACGATCGCCGGCGTCGAAGGGCTGGACACCAGGCCGGCGGGAGGTCCACGCCGGGTCCGTTCGCGGTTCGAGCCGGCCGTCGTGCGCGCGGCCGGAAGCTTCACGAACCAATGGCCGGGGACGTTTTTTCCGCCCGAGGTCGCGAACCTATACGACTACCCGGCGACGCTCGACGGGACCGGCCAAAACCTGGCGATCTTCGCGTTCAACGGCGGCAACACACCGGACCCGCGAGGCGGATATAGCCTGTCCGCGCTGCAGACCTATTTCCAGACGGTTCTCAAGGGCAAGACGCCCCCGATCACGGATGTGGTGGTCCAGGGTCCCGGCAACGATCCCGGACCCGACACCCGGCAATCCGATCAACGCGGCGACGCGACGGGCGAGGTCATGCTCGATCTTTGCGTGGCCGGATCGGTGGCGCCCGGCGCCCACATTTTCGTCTATTTCACCGAGTTTTCGAATCAGGGCTGGATCGAAGCGCTCAATCAAGCGATCACCGACAGCAACGACATTTCGGTCATCTCAATCAGCTACGGCAATCCCGAGGACGATCCCAATAGCCTCTGGACTGTGGCGGGCGTGAAGGTGGTCAACGAAACGCTCGAAGCCGCCGGCGGCAAGGGTATCACCATCTGCTGCGCGTCGGGGGATGATGGCTCAAGCGACAATGGAGGGTCTGGACCAGCCGAGGCCGATTTCCCCGCCTCCAGCCCTTGGGTCCTCGGCGTCGGCGGCACGAGCCTCAAGGCGACCCAAGGCGCCGACCCGCAAATCGCGAGCGAGGTCGTCTGGAACGATCTGAATCAGCCCCAACCCGAGGGCTCGGGCGGCGGTGGCGTCAGTTCCGTGTTCTCCTTGCCGACTTATCAGCAGGGAGCGGGCGTGCCGCCTTCCGCTAATCCACCCCATGTCATCGGCCGGGGCGTGCCCGACGTCGCTGCGGTTGCCGATCCCAACACCGGCGTGGTCGTCATGCATGTTAGCGGCAAGATGGTCGAACCGATCGGCGGCACCAGCGCCGCGGCTCCACTCTGGGCGAGCCTCCTCGTTCGGATCAATCAGGGCCTCGGCTCGCGCATCGGGTTCCTCAATCCGACCTTGTATGCGAGTTGTGCCACCGGCGTTCTCAACGACATCACCGTGGGCAATAACGGCGCGTATCAAGCAGGCCCCGGCTGGGACGCCTGCACTGGGTTCGGCAGCCCCGACGGCAATAAACTGCTTCACGCCTTGAAGAATGCGCCGCCGCCGGCCTGACGAACCGCCGCCGAGCCGGACGGTCGGCGCAATCGCGCCCAAAGACGACAAGCGCGCAAACCGCGCCAGACGCCTAGGCATTGCCGGTGCGCCTTCTTATCCTCGCAAGGCACGCAAGAAGGGCCGCGCCGGAGGGCGGGCGTAATGACGGAGATGTGGGATGGGCATAGAAATTAAGTTCGATCTGGAGGTCCCCGCGGAGGATGCGGGAGCATTTCGTCGTCACGGAAGCGGTCGTTCTGATGATTGCGATCTCAATCACTGTCCAGGCGTGCCGGAGTCTTGGCAGTGGCAGTGGAACTGAACCGACCCGCCACCTCGCCGCGCTAGAAAGCAAATAAGTTGGGGGGAACCATGCCGCGGCACCGATTTGGGGCTGGCAGTTTTGTTCGAATCACGGCTTGCCTTGCCGCGGTGCCGCTCGTCGTCGCCATAGCCGTCGGTCAGGCGAAAGCCCAGCAGCCAGCAGCCGGTCCAGCCACACCGGTGGTGACCTACGCCGAGCAAGGCTGGTCGCCGGCCGATCGCGATACCTTTTATAGCACCAGCCAGGGCTCACGGATGATGCCCTATGCCTGGTTCAAGGCGTTACGTCGCTTGGACGCCGACGACCCGTTTGACGCTGATCAGCTCCAGCGATACGGCTATCTGCGCAACGACAGCCCGAGTAATAGCGAAGGCTTACCAATAGGCTTCGTGATCGACGGCGAGGGCACATCAGCCCAAATCGGCATGACTTGTGCCGCGTGCCACACCGGTCAGCTGGAGTATCAGCAAGCCGGCCTCACCCACGCATTGCGGATCGACGGCGCGCCGGTTAACGCGGATTTTCAACAGTTCCTCACCGATCTCACAGCGGCGGCTCGCGCGACCTTGGCGCAACCAGACCGTTTCGGTGCCTTCGCCAGGGCAGTGCTCGGCACGGCCTTCACGACCGCCAAGGCGATCCAGCTAAAGAGCGACTTTGGCGCTTGGGTTGCGCAGTTTGGCGAGTTCATGGACAAGAGCCTTCCCCCATCGCCGTGGGGCCCAGGGCGTCTCGACGCGTTTGGCATGATCTCTAATCGGGTGGCGGCGCGCGATCTCGGCGTAATCGGCAATTTTAAGATTGCCAACGCTCCGGTCAGCTATCCGTTCCTTTGGAACGCCGCGCGGCAAGAACAGACGCAATGGAACGGTGGGGTGCCCAACGGGCTCTTTATCCAAGGGTTGGCAAGAAATACTGGCGAAGTCTTCGGCGTCTTCGCGGAATTCAAACCCAAGATATTTACGCCGCACCGCGGCACGATCCCGACGGTAATCGACTATAGCAACAATTCGGCGCGCTATGCCGGGTTGCAAACCCTTGAGGAGAAGATAGCCACGCTAAAGCCGCCACCATGGCCGCGCGACATTTTCGGACTGAACGAAGACATGGTAGCAAAGGGCCAAGTGCTCTTCGCCGCGCATTGTGCCGAGTGCCACGCGGAAAAGATTTCGCTGAATCTTGGGCATCCTTGGATCACGCCGGTCGTCGCAGTAGGCACCGACCCGAAGATGGCGCTCAACGCGGATGGCTACTCCAATCCCGGCTTGTATCTCGACTCGCTTTTGCCTCCGCCGGCGATCGGAGCCATGTTCAAGGACCCGGCGAAAACCAGCCAGATGCTGGGCGCCTCGGTTGTCGGGGCCCTGCTTGCCGAGGCGTTCATTCCGCCGATTATCACGCCGGCCAAGTTCGCGCAAAGCGGCGTGTGGCGCGCGCTGCGCAAGGATTTCGCGGATATCATGCCCGAGGAGAAACTCAGTGATTTACTGAACCCCGACCACCTGGCCGATCTCAAAGCGCTGATCAAGTCGCGCTTAAACAATCTGTTCGATAAGCCGGTCCCACCGGGCGGCGGCGGCGCCTACGAAGCGCGGGTTCTACACGGGATTTGGGCGACCGCGCCTTATCTCCATAACGGCTCCGTGCCCAATCTTTGGGAGCTACTGGCACCGCCGAATCAGCGCAAACCGAGTTTTATGGTGGGGAGCCGCGTGTTCGATCCGAAGAAGGTCGGTTATGCGATCGATCTATCGCCCTTCAAGAACGGAACTTTCGTAACCGATCCGGATAATGCCAACGGCAACGGCAATGCGGGGCATGATTACGGGACCAATCTCACGCCGGACGAGCGCTGGCAGCTCATCGAATACTTGAAGACGCTCTAACCAGCCTGTGACAGCTCCCGTAATGCGGAACGGCGACAGGTGGAGCTGGGGTGGTCCGACAAGGATTTGCCGGGTGCTGAAATGAAGCTGAAGCGACTGTAACCGAGGTTTCCCTATGGCCCTGTTGGACATCGAACATGTCGTCGTGCTGATGCTGGAGAACCGTTCGTTCGACTGCCTGGTCGGAAAATTATATCCGGCATCGGCCGAATTTGACGGTTTGCCTAACGGCGCGTCGAACGATGATCTCGCCGGCAATCCCGTGCCCGTCTGGAATAGCGGGAACACCGACCGGGCGTCGATGAGCATCCCCGATCCAGATCCGGGGGAGCTCTTCACTGACATGAACACGCAGCTTTTTGGGATGGCCGTTGTTCCCGATCCGAGTGGTGCTGCGACAATGTCAGGCTTCGTTCGAAACTACCTCGGCCAGACTGCGAAGTCCGCAAGTAGTTACGCAGCAAACGCCGTTATGCATTACTATACGCCCGAGCAGGTGCCCGTCATCTCAGCGCTGGCACGCGGATTTGCGATTTGTGACCGATGGCACGCCTCGGCGCCTTGTCAGACATGGCCGAACCGGTTTTTTGCCCATTGCGCGACGGCGAATGGCTATGAAAACAACGATCCGCCGCACCCTCCGTATGAGATGCCGACGATATTCAACCGTTTGGAAGACGCTCAGCAGCCTTGGAAGATCTACTTCCACGATATCCCGCAATCGCTGACGCTGTCGCAGCTGTGGCTGCATCTCGATCATTTTCGCTTTTATGCCGAGTTCCAGCACGACGCGCGTATGGGAACACTGCCGGCCTATTCGTTCATCGAACCGCGGTATTTCCCCGATCTGAGCTTGCCCAACGATCAACATCCGCCGCACGTCGTCACCCTCGGCGAACAGCTGATCGCGGATGTCTACAACTGTGTTCGCGGCGGGCCTAGCTGGACGAAGACGCTGCTTGTAATCACGTACGATGAGCACGGCGGCTGCTTCGATCATGTCCCACCACCGGTTGCCGTGCCGCCCGGCGGCGGCGCCGCGGGTCCCTTCAAATTTGACCGCTATGGGGTGCGCGTTCCGGCAGTGATTGTATCGCCCTATATCCGGGCTGGAACAAAGTTTCGGCCGCCTCCCGGAAAGGTCTGCGACCATACCTCGATCATCGCGACGTTGCTAAAACGCTTTTCGCTCGGCGATGCCTTGACCGCCCGGGATGCCGCCGCTCCTGACTTCGCGTCCGTGCTGGTGCTCCCCGAACCAACAAATCTCGGACCTGAAGAGCTCGTAGCGTTACCCTTCGTCGCGACGCCGGTCGATATCGCTCTGGCACAAACCATGCCCTTAAACGGCGTCCAGAAAGGGCTGCTGCAGCTCGCCGCGCACCTACCAACAACGGTCGCGACGGGGGCATTCAAACCTTTCATAAGTAGCTTTTTAGATCATCTGCGGGCGGGGGCCGCGGGCACCAATGTCGATGCGTTGCAGGACGTAGCCGGAGCGCTCGGGTTGATCAAAGGCCGCCTCGGAAATTTATTCCGCAGTCTTTGATTATATCGTGTCATCGAATCCCGGCATTGCAAAGTGGGACGGGTTTTGTCGGCGGTAAGATCGCCCGTGGGGTCGGGACCACGGACTGCTATGCAATACCCATCGCTGTTACTCTACGGTACGGATACGAGCGGCCAGTGCGGATCTCGAGGGCAAGCTCGATAGCCGCTAAGCGCGGAGGGGTTGTCTTCCTGAAGCTCTCACGCATGATAACGTCCTCGGATCGGGCGTACCCCTTCCTCGGCTCTCAGTTTGTGTTAGCCGTACGCTCGCCGATAGAGCGCGACCATGTGCTGGTGGTTCGCCAGCTTCTTGCTGAAAGCGTTTGTGAGCCGGGTAAACCGCCGCATCGACATTCGCATCGTGAGGTTCGTCCGCTCGACATAGGACGTGCTGACGTGCTTCGGATCGGGATTGCCGGTGATCGCATCCTTTCGTGCGTCAACGCACTCTGACGGGCTGTGTTTGCGTTCGTGTCCCTGCCGCTCGTCTCGGGGCCGTACAGCTTCACCAGCATGCCGTAATCGATATCCGCGCCGAATGCTTCTTCGACCGCTTGCAGGTAGGCCTTGTGGCCGTCAGTTGTCAGTTGCACCCGGTTCGCCAGCCGGCCCCGAAGATCATCCATCGGCAAGGATATTTAGCGCTATTTCTGGCGATCTGATCGAAATTCCAATACGTTGCCGCTTTCTAAATCCACCACGTTCAAGCCGCGAGCACGCTTTGGACGCGCAAGTTGCACGACCTCGCCACTTTGGAAAAACCCGGCGTTCAATCCGCCCAACTGCTCAATTTCCCGATCAGGCAGTGCCAAAGCCCCTTGGATGACCTCTTTCCCGAAAATGCCGGAATCAATCACTACCTCGACACCGCGTTTCAGCATCCGTGGGCGCTCTAGGGGCATATCCTCGGGCCGGTCGAATGGTTCTCTCAGCGAACCTCGCCAGCCTCTACGAGCCATACTCGTATAAAGACCTACCTTCTCAGCATCGTCAATGAGGCCCAAATCGTGCGCACGATAAATCATCGCAGCAATAGACACTCCCCACTTCTTCTTGAGAGCACAAAAATAATCCAACGACGCAATGCGAGATTCTTTTAAAAATTGTTCTCTAGGAAATAAGAATGCCCCGGCAAATCGGTGCGCTTGTTGTTCTAAAATGGGATGATTGATGGGGTCTCTTGCTTGTTGTGGTGCTACCAAGTTTCTGTGTAAAACTACATGACCTAACTCGTGCGCTATATCGTATCGAGCGCGCGCTGCGCTAACATTATATGTATTAATTCCTACAAAAACTCGGGCCAAAAGGAGCGATGTAAAGCTGAAGCCGTCCTGCTTGTCTGAGAGAATCTCCAAGTTGACGACGGGTATTCCTGCATTTTCGAGCGCCAATGTCATATCGGGAACTGGCCGATCACGCAGTCCCCACAGATTACGAACAGATTGTGCTGCAATCTCAATGGCGTCCGGGGTAATCTGCCGAAAATCTTTAGGTAATATCATCTCCGGTACAACAATAGCCGGGAAATCAACTTCTCTTTCGAGAAACGAAAAGAGTTCACAGAGCCAGTACATTCTCTGCGCCGTGACTTCACGGGCCCCTTTAGTCTCTGATGCTCGAGAACGCCAAAAAACTAGATCAAGTGCTTCCGGCCATGCAGGGCGCGTGAAAAATTCTACTGGGAACGCTAACTGTTTTGCGATAACTGCCAAGCGCTCCTCTTGGGGTTTTTCCTTACCTTCCTCATACTTGGAAATAGTTTGGCGTGTAACGCCTACTATGTCCGCCAATATGTTCTTGTGCAGCCCGCGTGCCCGGCGCGCCTCGGTGAGGCGTTGGCCACAGAAGGTTTGAACGCCGACGGTCATTCGTCGGCCCCCTTAGCGGCGGAATTTTTCTTTTTCCGCGTAACGATAACTCGATCTTCTTGATTTACCGGTTGCTCTGACAACGACTCGTTGAGCGACGGGACGCTGTCGAACATTGCTATGTGGAGCAAGTCAAAACGGTGAATCCAATGATCATAAGCCGCATCAGGGATGCCCAAGATTAGGCCGCCAAGTTGCTTATGTTCTTTGGTGAACCAAGGGCCCGTCGCTCCATGCAAATCGACACCAAGGATGCAACCAGACCAATCCAATATTCTTCCGGCTATGTCTCCTAAATCAATTTCGGGTTGACGTAATATACCGTGCGACTCCGCTAGCTCTATCTTATAATCGGTCACTTTCGGATGATCAGTTAATGTCGACATCGGCTCTTGAATTAAAACAACACGTCCAATTTTTACTAAGAGCTTTCTCTGACCATTACATTCTAACTGTTTCAATTCATACGGCACGCCATGCTTGTGGCATGCCGATACTAGAGCGCGCGTGGCGCTTTGGCCGCGCAGGACAGCAAATTCGTGATTGAGAAGAGCGTCAGGAAGGCCAAATGAATGTGGGATGAGATAGTCGTACAGCCGATCATACTCCCAAGCCATTGCTATGGAGAGCTTTTCACAAACTCGCAATCAAGATCGCCCAGAACGATGTCCGGGATTTGCTCAATCGGCCACAAGCGTTCATCCCCCACAGGCGCATGCCATGTCGTCATCTTGGCGGCACGAGCTTTGCCGCCTCGGCTGCCGAGCTCCGCCGCCGCCGATTTCACCGAATCGACTTCCTCGATTTCCTCGCCGGTCGCGATCCGCATGACTCGGACGGCGTTGCCGATCACGTCGGCGGGGCGCTTCTGTCCCTGTGGGCCTGTGGGCCTGTGGCCCTGTGGGCCTGTGGGCCTGTGGGCCTGTGGGCCTGTGGGCCTCTAGGCATTAGCGCCTTTCCCACTCAATTCGGCGCGAGCACGATTTACGTACTGCTGGCGGCGCCCCTCATCTAGATAAGGCTGCGGTGTCAGCGGTGAGCCAATAGGCCCCCGAGATGCAAAATTCATTTCCCATTCAAAACCATCCTGTTCGGCAAGTGCTTTGTAAAGCGGCTGATGATGTCCCGGACCACCATCTTGTCAATGTCCGGCACGTCCTTTGCCGCCATCGCCACTCTGGCGATCTCGCGCGGCCAGATAAGCTCAGCGTCACGGACGGCTTCATAGATGCGCTGCGTGACCTCGCGACGGGCGAACCATTCGGTGCGTCCGAGATAGCGCCGCAGCGCCGGTATGTCGTCGGGATCGGTCGCCGGATCGAACAACCGCATGACCAAGCGGCGATGATCACGCCATGCTTGAGCGATGGCCGCCAGCTCTCGACTGATGATCACCGAGGCCGAGCGCCGCTTTGCGGTGCGCGTGCGGGTCGCCATTCCGCCGGCCGGCCTCGGCGAGCGTCTAAACCGCATGCACGCCTGGCTCGACGACAATTGCGGCGCCGACGGCTGGGAGATCACGCCAGCCGGGCTGCGCGGCGTCATCAACGATGCGATTGCCGTGCGGAATTATGTAGCAAACTCAGGTTCCCCGCCGGGATCGGCGGCGCGGAGGCGGTGGCTTGCGCCGCCGTCCTTTGATCCATTCTGCGATTACAATTGTGGCGGCGACGATGGTCGCGATGCTGGCGGCAGTTTCGAGCATGGACTCCTCCTTAGAAGAACCATGCTCACTCGACTTGACCCAACGCATTCTGCCTATCTATCAACGAATACAAAGCAACCCCTGCCGCAACGCCCGCTGGCGAAGCTGCTATGCAGAAATGCGTTATGGTCGGAGAGATGCTGGCGCACTGTACTTCGTCATTAACGCGGCTCCCGCTCGGTCGTAGGCGGGATTAGCGCAGCCGCTAAAGGGAATGTCTCCGGCCCGCTGTGCTTCGTGATCGATGTGGGGTCTCAGGAAGTCTATGACGGTGTGATGTCTACCACGGCGTGGATGCGAGACCTTGAGGCAGATCGCCAAAATATCGCGGCGCTGTCGCGCCTTTGGGGATTAATTGTGGGAACAGAATTCTATAAGCGCCTGATATAGCTTAGAGAATTTGCGCAATAGGCTTCCACTCCCTCCGCCAACTTGGCGGCGATCCCTACGCGCTTCCGGCCGCCCCCTGCTAGGCTATCGGTCCGCCGGGTCGATGTGGCGCAGGCGCTGGGCGAACTCGGCGAATTCGGCGCGCTGCCAATCGGGATGAACCCTCTTGGTGGACGCAGGCTGTTTCGCCAGTGAGACCCCCGGACGCCACTCGGTGGCCGGCCGAACGGGCCGCGGCGCGAACCCGCCGCCGCAATTGGGACAGACATTGTGCAGCATTTTCTCGACACAATCGGCGCAGAACGTGCACTCATAACTGCAAATCCGGGCATCCGGCGCATTGGGCGCGAGATCCTTGTCGCAGCCTTCGCAATTCGGCCTGAGCTGCAGCATGGGTTCGACCTTTCTGCCTAACTCGTCGACAAACGGGCGGCGGCTTGCTCGACCGCGTCCCGCCGGCGCGCGGCGATTGCCGCGTTGCGCTCGCGGACGCGCGCCAGGATCGCCGGCGGCGCGGTTTCCGGGCAGCCGGCATCGAACGGCGGCGCCGGCGCGTATTCGATCTGGAGCTGGATTGCCTGCGCCGTTTCCGGGTCGGTGAGCTCGGCGACCACGCTGAGCGCGAAGTCGATCCCGGCGGTAACCCCGCCGCCGGTGATGACGTTGCCGTCGAGCACCACGCGTCCTGGATCGGCGATCGCGCCGAACGGGGCGAGCAATTCGCGCCAAGCCCAATGCGTGGCGGCGCGCTTGCCACGCAGCAGGCCGGCCGCGCCGAGCGCCAGCGATCCGGTGCAGACCGAGGTCACAAACCGCGCGGTCGCGGCAAGCCGCCGCAATTCGCCGAGGAAAACCTCGTCGCGGATCGCGTTGTCGGTGACCCCGATTCCGCCGGGCACGCATACGACATCGCAGGTCGGGATCTCGGCGAGTTTGCGCAACCCGGCAAAGGTGATCCCGCCGGTCTCGATCGTGCCGCCCGCTGTGCTCGCCAGGATCACCTCGGCGCCGGGCAGCGACGAGAACACCTGATGCGGCCCGGTGAAGTCGAGCTGCGTCACCCCAGGAAACAGCGCGAAGACGACGATCGGCTCGCGGTCGCTCATGGCCAAACCCTCCGCATTATTGACGCAGCCACCCTACCGGGGTTAGGTTCTGTCTGAAATGACCTATTTCCCTCAATTAGCGCCATGACGCGCGAGATCGCCGTACTGGTCTTCCCGGACTTCCAGCTGCTCGATGCCGCAGGGCCGATCACGGCGTTCGAGGCCGCCGGGCATAGGACCGCGCCGCCGGCCTATCGGCTGCGGGTAGTCGCGCGCACCGCCGGGTCAGTCACCAGCTCGTCCGGGGTGCAACTGATCGCCGAGGCTTTCGGCGACGATCCGCCCGACACGCTGATCGTCGCCGGCGGCTGGGGCACGCGCGACGCCTCAGCCTGCCCCGAAACACTGGCCTATATCCGCGCCGCCTCCAGCCGCGTGCGACGCATCGCCAGCGTCTGCTCTGGCGCATTCATCCTTGCCGCCGCCGGCCTGCTCGATGGCCGCCGGGCGACGACGCATTGGGCCCGCGCCGCCGAATTCGCCCGCGCCTATCCGCAAATCCGCGTCGATCCCGACCGTATTTTCATCCGCGACGGCACGGTGTGGACATCGGCCGGCATCACCGCGGGGATCGACCTCGCGCTCGCGCTGGTCGCCGAGGATTTGGACGAGGAGGCTGCCAAGCGGGCCGCGCAACAGCTCGTGGTCTATCACCGCCGCCCCGGCGGGCAATCGCAATTCTCGGCGCTGCTCGAGGCGGACCGCCCGGGCAGCCGGTTTTCACCGTTGCTCGCCTGGGCGCGCGAGCGGCTCGACGAACGGCTTCCGGTCGAGCGGCTGGCCGATCGCGCGGCGATGAGCCCGCGTCATTTCGCCCGCGCCTTTGCCGCCGAAACCGGGATGACGCCGGCCAAGGCGATCGAGCGCCTGCGCCTCGAAACCTCGCGCGAACGGGTCGAGGGCGGTTCCGAACCGATCGAGCTTGTGGCGGCTTGTACCGGCTTTGGCGACCCGGAGCGCATGCGTCGGGCGTTTATCCGGGCTTTCGGCCAGCCGCCGCAGGCGCTGCGCCGGGCCGCGAAAGCGAACTCCGCCCCGGTCTTCGCAAGTTAACGGGTCGCAAGTGGCGCCTTCGTTGGTGACCAGGGGCAGCAGCCTTACGCCCTAGGAGCGGGTCTCGACGACGTCCTGCGCGAAGATCATCTCCTCCTGGCCGACCAGCGCCGGATCGCCCGGCGATGAGAGGTAGCGGGCGAACAGCCACACCCCGTCATTGGGGTTGCCGACGATCTCGGCCTCGGCGCCGCTGATCAGCACCACCTTCATGCCGAGGCCCAGATCGCGAATGTTGATCGGATCGCTCATTTCGCCGCGACCGCCTCGCGCCCAAGGGAATTCAGATCGTTGCGGCGCCAGCTCATCAGCTCGTCCCAGCTATCGGCCTCCATGAACTGGGCCCAGCGGCCATAGAGGTTGCGCATCGGCTCCTCGCTCGCCTGCGCGGCGGTCAGGTCGATGACGCGGCCCGGCATCCTCAGCCCCTCGAACTCGTAATCCTCGACCGCGTGGCCGAGCCCCATCTCGTAGGTGTAGGGGTAGCGCCGGGCGATGGTGCCGCAGCTCGCGGCATGGGCGTAGTTCCAGTTCTCCATATCGTCCTGCTCGGTCATGCCGGCCGGGCCCGAGTAGCGGATGTAGTAGTCGCGCAGGAAGTTCTTGACCGACTGCGGCGCGTCGCGATCGACAAAGAAGAACCGCCACACCTCGGTCTGGTGCGCGCTCTTCGGATGCCACACCGCGAGGGTGCGCGGCTGGCGCGGCAACAGCGCGAGGTTGGGGAAAATCTCGCCCGGCGCGCCGATCAGCCGGCTGTTGGCGCTGGGACGGCGCCGCCGCTCTTCCTCGCAATGGCGGAAATACTCCGCCACCTCGGGCGAGTTTTGATAGGCCGCCTGCGGTACGTGATCCTTTGGCATCACATAGGTGATCGTCTGATGCCCGCGATCGGGAATGGCGACGTGCAGCTTGCGGCTCGCCATAAGCTCGCTCATGTCGCGCCGGCTGCGCCCGCTCGGACCGGCGCCGACCAGATCGACAGAGCGATGCGAGATGTTGTGGTAGGAATCGCCGCTGAAATTTTCCGCGGGGAACTTCCAGTTGCAGGGAATGAGCCATTTCTGCACGCCGCCGAGCAATTCGGCCTGGCCCTCGCGCCCGTCCCAGCCGTCGAGGATCAGATCGAGAAAACGGCGGAATTCTCCCAGGTATTCGATAAAGGGCGGCGCCGCGGCGTCCCAATTGGCCCAGACGGTGCCCTTGTAGCAGCACATCTGCGCGACCTCGACGAGGCCCCACTTCGTCTTGTCGAGCTCGGAATGATAGGCTTCGCGGAAATACGGCACGCCGACCAGCGCGCCATCGGTGCCGTAGCTCCAGCCGTGATAGGGACAGGTGAAGATGGTGGTGTTGCCGTCGTCGTAACGGCACACCTTCATCCCGCGATGCCGGCATGAATTGAGGAACACATGCACCGCACCGGCGCGATCACGGCACAGGATCACCGATTCCTCGCCCATCCGCGACACGAAGAAATCGCCAGGATTGGGGATCTGGCTTTCATGCCCGACAAAGAGCCACGAGCGGGCGAAGACTCGCTCCTGCTCCTCGGCATAGATGTCGTCGTTGACAAAGATCTCGCGGCTGATCTGCCCCGTCGCGAGATCGACGAGGCCGGGGCGATATCCCCTAGTTCCATTGATCGCCATAGCCGCGCCTCCGCCTAAAAGAAAAACGTCAGGTTCTTGGTCATCAGCACATTCTGGTCCAGGATGATCTTGCGCCGGGCGATTTGCCAGCCCTCCCCGGCGCGGCGCAGCGTGTCCTCGCGCTTGCCGACGAGAATATCGGTCTCGGTCTCGACCCGGTTGCGGTAGATGAGAAAGCGGCACTTGGTCGTGACCTCCTGCGGCGCGTTCACCGAAGGCGTCGCCTCCAACAGCTGCACGTTCGACACCAAATGGGCGATGCGCGATTGCGGCTCCTCGGCCCAGTGGATGCCGGTCTGGATCTGCCGCACCCGGCGGGTCAGCGTCTCCTTGCCCTCGTCGAACCAGCTGATGTCCTCGTGCTCGCGGGTGAATTCGCGCGTCGTGTCGCCGTATTTGACGTTGCGCCGCATCGGCATCCAATAGCGGATGTCGTCGGCCAGCAGCGCCAGCCAGTCGTCGTAATGCCGCTCGTCGAGCAGCTCGGCCTCGGCGTAAAGGAACTCGGCAATCTCCTGGGTCAGCAGCAGCCGGGCGACGCGGTCGTCACTCATCTTTTGCCTCCGCGCAGCTCGACGGCGGCCATCGCTTCCAGCACGCGGGCGACGACCGGAAACCCCTCCTGGCCCCAGCCCTGCGCCTGGGCGCGCTTGTAGAAATCGGAGGCGAGCGCGCCGAGCGCCGCTGGCGCGGCGACATCGCGGGCCAGCTGGCAGGCGAGCTCGATATCCTTGGCGACGATGTCGAGCGTCCCGCCGGCGACAAAGCTGCCGGTCAGGACAGCGCGCGGGATATTGTCGAAAGTGCGGCTCTGCCCGGCGCTGACCGGCACGATTTTCACCAGGGTTTCGAGGTCGATCCCTGCCCTGGCGGCGATCAGCATCCCTTCAAGCGAAGCGATGAAATTGGTGTAGCCGAGATATTGCGTGACCAGCTTGGCAGTGGCGCCGGCGCCGCTCGGCCCGACATGGAAGACGTTGGCGGCGATTGCCTCGAACAGCGGCCGGTAGCGGGCGAACGCGCCGTCGCTGGCGCCGACCATCACCGTCATATTGGGCGGACGGCCGCTGACCGGAGCGTCGATCAATTCGACCCCGCGGGCGCGGCAGGCCCTGGCGACGCGCGCGATCGTCTTCGGCGCGTTGGTCGTGAGGTCGACATGCGCGGCCCCCGGCTGCAGCCCGGCGAGTATGCCGCTCTGCGGCTCCAGCATCGCCGCCTCGAACTCCGCCGGGCCGGGCAACGAGGTGAACACCACCTCGTTGTCGCGCGCCGCGGCAAACGCGCTGTCGGCGCGGATCGCACCCTGGGCGCACAGTGCTTCGGTCGCCTCGGGGCGCCGGTCATAAACGGTCAGCGAGTGCCCGGCCGCGACAAGGCACGCGGCGATCGGCGTCCCCATCGTTCCGGTGCCGACAAAACCAATCCGCATCATCTTCGGAGGCGCGTTGTTGCAACGACATCATCGGCCGGCCCGTGACCGACGACAAGCACCACATTCGGCAAACGCCTTCGCGCACTGCCGATGTTCAGTCAATTAACCTTTCACCGTTGTAAGGTTACCGTCGCCGTCGGCCCCGATGAGGCGCGGGTCGATCGGCTTTTCGAGCGCGCATGTCGTGCGGATGGTAGAGTTGGGTGCGTGTAGGATCATTTGATGTCGGCAGACACCACCATTGGGCACGGCCGGAGGATCGCGGTCATCGGTCTTGGCTATGTCGGGCTTCCGGTCGCCGCGGCGTTCGCCCGCGCAGGGCACCGCGTTATCGCGTTCGACATTTCGTGCGAGCGCATCACCGAGCTGCGCGCCGGCCACGACCGCACGCGCGAAGTCGAGCCCAAGGATCTCGGCTCCACGAATTTCCGGTTCACCGCCGATCCGAAAGAGCTGCGCGCGGCTGATTTCTTCATCGTCACGGTGCCGACGCCGATCGACGAGGCGAAACGCCCTGATCTGAGCGCGCTTCTCGCCGCATCGCGCACGGTCGGCGCGGCGCTCAAACCGGGCGATGTCGTGGTCTACGAGTCGACGGTCTATCCGGGGGCGACCGAGGAAGATTGCGCGCCGCTGCTCGAAGCGGAATCGGGCCTCGCCTGCGGGCGCGATTTCACCCTCGGCTATTCGCCGGAGCGGATCAATCCAGGCGACCGCACGCATCGCTTTGAGGTCATCGACAAGGTCGTCGCCGGGCAGGATGCCCGCACGCTCGACATCATCGCCGCGGTCTACGGCTCGGTCGTGACGGCCGGCATCCACAAGGCGCCCAGCATAAAGACCGCCGAGGCCGCCAAGGTCATCGAGAACACCCAGCGCGACCTCAACATCGCACTGATGAACGAATTCTCGTCGATCTTCCACGAGCTCGACATCGATACCGCGGATGTGCTCGCCGCCGCCGGGACCAAGTGGAATTTCCTCAAGTTTTCGCCGGGCCTGGTCGGCGGCCACTGCATCGGCGTCGACCCCTACTACCTGACCCACCGCGCCGAGAAGGCCGGATATCACCCACAGCTGATCCTCGCCGGCCGCCAAGTCAACGACGGCGTCGGCGCCCGCGTCGCACGGCAATGCGTGCGCATGATGCTGCGCCATGACGGCGCCAAGGGGCCGGTCACGATCCTCGGCCTGTCGTTCAAGGAAGACGTGCCCGATATCCGCAACAGCAAGGTGGTCGACATCATCCGCGAGCTCGAAGCCTTCGGCGTCGCGGTGCAGGTCCATGATCCAATGGCCTCGGCCGAGGAAGCGCAGCGCCAATACGGCGTGCGGCTCCTGCCGCGTCAGGCGCTCGCGCCCGCCGAGGTCGTGGTCCTGGCGGTCGCGCATGCGGCGTTCATCGCCGAAGGCTGGGAGCTGGTGACCGGCCTCTTGCGCAACGGGACCGGCGTCGTGCTCGACGTCAAAGCGAAATTGCCGCGCGACGAGCAGCCCCTCGGCATCGAACTGTGGCGGCTGTGAGCCCGCTCGACGAGTTTCCCGATCGCCCGGTGCTGGTCACCGGCGCCGCAGGGTTTATCGGCTTCCATCTGGCTGAACGGCTGCTGCGCGAGGGCCGCGCGGTGATCGGTCTCGACAACCTCAGCCCCTACTACGATGTCGGTCTGAAACAGGCGCGGCTCGCGCGGCTCAAGGTCCATAACCGGTTCAGCTTCGCGCCGCTCGACCTGACCCAGGGACCAGAGCTGCGCTCGCTGGTCGAGACCACCCGCCCAGCGGTTCTGGTCAACCTCGCCGCGCAAGCAGGAGTGCGCTACTCGCTCTCCAACCCGCAAGCCTATGTCGATGCCAACCTCGTCGGCTTCCTCAACGTCCTCGAGGCGAGCCGGCATGGCGAGGTCAAGCACCTCGTCTACGCTTCGACCAGCTCGGTCTACGGCGCCAACACCAAGATGCCGTTTTCGACCGACGATCCGGTCGACCACCCGCTGACGCTCTACGCCGCGACCAAGCGCGCCAACGAGCTGATGGCGCACAGCTACAGTCACCTGTTCGGCATCCCGGCGACCGGATTGCGCTTTTTTACGGTGTACGGGCCGTGGGGACGCCCGGACATGGCGCTGTTTCTGTTCACCCGCGCGATCCTGGCGGGCGAGCCGATCGATGTCTTCGCCGGGGGCGAGCTCGAACGCGATTTCACCTATATCGACGACATCATCGAGGGAGTACGGCGGGTCATCGACCTGGTGCCGGCGGCGAGCCCGGGACGGGCCCCCGCGCAATCGACCCCGGCGGACAGCGTGGCGCCGTTCCGCGTCTACAATATCGGCGGCGGCCGTCCGGAGAAGGTGTCGCGACTGATCGAGGTGTTGGAGGGCACACTCGGCCGCAAGGCCGAGAAGCGGCTCTTGCCGATGCAGCCGGGCGATGTCGTCGCGACGCGCGCCGACATCAACGCGCTGCAGCACGACACCGGCTTCGCCCCGTCGACGCCAATCGAGGAGGGCGTGCCGCAATTCGTCCGCTGGTACCGCGAGTTCTACGGCGTCTGACGGCGGTCTTTAGCCGAACTGCTGGACGAACTGATCAGCCTCGTGATCGAGGTCGAAGATGGCGCGAAACACCACCCGGAATTTGAGTATGTGCAGCATGGTCAGCTCGCGTGGCGCGATGTTGCGCGCGTTGAGCCATGACTTCATCTCGGTGAGGTGATCGCCGACCGACTGATGGCCGGAGCGCGCTACGACGATGGTCTTCAACGTGCCGCCCCCCTTGGTTCGCCTTTTAGTGGAGTGTGCCACATTTTTCCAGAATGGAAACGATAAAGCGTCGCGGCAACCGCTCGGCACTGACGGGCGGCGAATAGGGTTGTATTCTCGGCGGGCTTGCGGCAACCGGGCGTGGCCATGAAGCCTTATGTCTTGGGAGCGTTGTTTTTTGTTGTTGCCCTGATCGTGCTCGGCGCCGTCTTCGCCCATATGCCGACCGGCCCATCACTCCGGCCGAAACCGCCCGTGATTTCGAATGCCGGCACCGGCGGGATGAAACCTGGCAACGGCGGGAACGGAGTCCCGCCCGACCTGGTACGAATACCGAAGCTAGCACCGCCACCACCGATCTCGCCCGCCGCGCCGGCTCTGGCAGGAGCCCAGGCGGGGGCCCCTTCCCTGCCAAGCCCGCTGCCCGTTCCTGTCACGCCGCCGTCGCCGACACGTTAGCGATATTCGCCGTCGAGCCTCGGATCAGGAACGCTAGAATTGAGGTCCACGATCAAAATGAAACATCAGATGCGGACGTCTCCGTAACCGCGCCAGCGGAAGCAATTATTGTCCGCTGAGTAATCCCGCGCATCGATCGACGCGCGTCGCATGTTCCTCTCGATCGGGATCGCAACTCGCGCTGAGAGCCGGTTCGCCTTGTTTGCAGTGCTGTCTCAGGTGGGTTCTTATGTCACCACTGTGCCGTTCGCGACAAGACCACTCCCGCAGCAACAAACTCTTCCCTCATCGCATTGCTGATCGAAAATGCAACGCATTACACGCTGCTCGCCTAAGGCGGTACGAGAATAACTGTTGACGCAGGCCACGCCACATACACATTAAAATAGCCTTTTATTAATAATAGTCATTCATTTGAATGAAATTCTCTATACGGCATTTGACCTATGTCAAGCTGAGGGGTGTTGGATAATATAGAGCAGGAGTGCGTAGATCAGGAGCACTCCGATGTCCCCCCACGGCGCGGCACCTGCCAAACCAGCGATCGCCAGCCCCGGCCCGCCATTTAAACGTGCCTCATCCCCGCTCGCCAAGCCGGGCCAAGGCACAAAGCGACGCATCGGCGAACGGCGCGCCAGCGAGAAGCGGTACCGCGGGCTGATGGAGGCGGCGCCGGACGCAATGGTGGTGGTCAACCAGGCCGGCGACATCGTTCTCTTGAACCTTCAGGCCGAGAAGCAGTTTGGCTACCCCCGCGATGAGCTTCTCGGGCAGCAGGTCACAAACATCATTCCCGAAGGCTTCGCCGAGCGGCTGGTCGCGGACGATTTGCGCTCCGCGGAGGACGCGTCGGCGCAGCAGATCGGTACCGGGATAGAGCTGATCGGGCGGAGAAAAGATCAAAGCGAGTTTCCGATCGAGCTGATGCTGAGCCCACTCGAAAGTGCCGAGGGCATCCTGGTGACGGCAGCGATCCGCGACATCAGTGTGCGCAAGGCTGCGGAAACCGTTCTGGCGCAGATGGAGGGCCGATACCGCGGGCTGCTGGAGGCGGCGCCGGACGCAATGGTGGTGGTCAACCAAGCCGGCGACATCGTTCTGCTGAACCTTCAGGCGGAGAAGCAGTTCGGCTATCCCCGCGATGAACTCCTCGGGCAGCCGGTCAAAAACATCATTCCCGAGGGCTTCGCGGAGCGGCTGGTCGCGGACGACCTGCGCTCCGCGGAAGACGCGTCGGCGCAGCAGATCGGTACCGGGATAGAGCTGATCGGGCGGAGAAAAGATCAAAGCGAGTTTCCGATCGAGCTGATGCTGAGCCCACTCGAAAGTGCCGAGGGCATCCTGGTGA
>Ga0181521_10001837_pt1 | contig 25980 bp, 25 predicted proteins | sample PEATcosm2014_Bin_32_FD_119764 | JGI IMG/M metagenome (GOLD analysis project Ga0181521, IMG submission 119764) | Peatland microbial communities from MTU Mesocosm Facility, Houghton, MI, USA - PEATcosm2014_Bin02_60_metaG | ecosystem: Environmental > Terrestrial > Soil > Wetlands > Peat | place...
CCGGCGCTGTGACCGGGTGGGCCGGGATCGGCGGCAAGCGGCGAGTCTTCCAGGAACACCTGCCATGAGACAGACCCGGCGCTGGTGCGCCCGACGGCCGCCGCGATCGGCCCCCAGCCGCAGGGCGCAGTAGGATCATGTTCGACATCGGTATCAGCATCGGCGTCGCGGCGGGGCCGGGGGATCCGCTCGCCGGCAGCACGGCGGTGGAGCGGGTGCAGTACTCGATGACGGAAGGCAAGGTCTGCACAGGCCTGCGCGCGCCGTGACCGGAAAAGAGCCGGCCGGCGCCGCGCGGCCGTTCCGCCGGCCGGAACTGGAGCGCGTCATGATCGCGGGCCCTGCGGGGGCCCTCGAAGCGGTCGCCGAAACACCGGCAGGGTTCGACGGCGCGCACTGCGCGGTCATTTGCCATCCCCACCCGCTGTACGGCGGCACGATGGACAACAAGGTCGTGACGATCACGGCGCGCGCGCTCCAGGAGGCGGGGATTGCCACCGTGCGCTTCAACTTCCGGGGCGTCGGTGCGAGCGAGGGCAGCTTTGACGGTGGCCGCGGTGAGGCCGAGGACGCCGTCGCGGTTGCCGATTGGGCCGTGCGGCACTGGCCGCAGGCACTGCTCAGCGTCGCGGGGTTCTCGTTTGGCTCCTTCGTCGCCTTTCAACTCGCCAGCCGGCGGCCGGTCGAGCGTCTGTACACGATCGCGCCGCCCGTGCGGCGTTTCGACTTTGCCACGCACCCTGTGCCGCCGGTGCCCTGGGTCGTGATCCAGGGAGACCGCGACGAGCTCGTGGACGTCCGGGCCGTGCTCGAGTGGACCCGGAGCGTCGTCCCGCCGCCGACGGTCGTCGTGATCGAGGGGGCCGAGCACTTCTTCCATGGACGCCTCAACGACCTGCGGGCTGCCGTGCAGGCGAATCTCGGACGCTGACAGCGACTGATGTGGGCAACGATCCACGGGTCGTGCCGATGCCGCTGATCGCCCGCGACCGGTGCCGGAGCGGGCAGGCTGCACCCCGCCAGCCGGGTGACCCGGCGGGGCGGTCATGGCGCGCCGGTCGTGGGCCGACGCTCAAACCCAGCAAAAGAGAAAGCCGGGGCGGCAGGCCACCCCGGCTTTCGGGCACCGGCGGGACCAGCGGTCCCGAGGCGTGTCGATCAGTTGACCATTCCCTTGAGTGACTTCAGCGCAACCGCGCGCACTTTCTTCGAGGCCGGCTTGGCCTTGAAGGTCATTTTTTGTCCTGTGAAGGGGTTTACGCCCTCGCGCGCCTTGGTGGCAGGCTTCTTCACAACCTTGAGCTTCAGCAGGCCGGGCAGGGTAAACAGGCCCGAGCCCCGCAGGCTCTTCTTGATGACGCTGTGCAGCGAGTCGAAAACAGCTGCGACGTGCTTCTTCGACAGCTCAGTCTCTTTCGCGATCGTCGACAGAATCTCGGACTTGGTCGGTGCGGTATTCTTTTTCGCCATTGTGTTCTCCTCTGGGTTATCGATCTGGGTCGTTGTTTTTCCGAGTAATCTTCGGGTCCTGTTGCCTGCGCCGGTCCGTCGAAAGCACCCGAAGTCCGAAAAAAACAGTAGAAAAACGCCTGCCCGTTGGTTCAACCGCGCGGGACAATACCACACCGATCGCACATTTCCACTATGTTTTCCGATGTTTCAGGCCTGCCGATGACGCGCCAGCGCGCCGCTCAGTGCCGGCGGCAGACGCTTCGGTTCGATAACCCGCACGACCTTGTCGCGACCAGTGGTGCCGCGGACCAGGCTGGCGCGCGATGTCGCGATGCCGAACTCCCCGGCCAGGAAGCGCAGCAGGTGCGCGTTGGCGGCGCCGTCGACCGGCGGCGCAGTGATTCGCACTCGCAGGCGCTCCCCGTCGATCAGCAGCTGATCGCGCGACGCGCGCGGCTGGACGCGCAGCGTGAGGACCAGGTCGCCGCCGTCCCAGCGAAACCAGTCGGTCATCCGGCGCCGAGCAGCAGCGGCGCAATCCGGCCGGTCAGCACCATGCGCAGGACCAGCAACAGCAGGATCACCACGAGCGGCGACAGATCGAGGCCACCCAGCGCGGGCAGTGCCCGCCGGACGGGGCCGAGCAGCGGTTCGACCAGATCGGCAAGCAGCCGTCCGGCAGGGCTGTAGCCGTCCGGCGCCACCCAGCTGAGGATCGCATACACGAACACCGCCACCAGCAGCACGAGCAGCAGGGTGTCGAGGAGTTCGACCACCGCCAGGGGCAGGAGCCGAGCGACCGGCGGCAGCCCGCCGAAGTCCACCAGCATCACGAGCGCGGTGCGCACCAGCTGGGCCAGGAGCAGCGCGACCAGCGAGGCGCTGTCCAGCCGCCCGACGGGTGGCAGGACCCTGCGCAGCGGCATCACCAGGGGATTGGTGATCCGGACGACGGCCTGAACCAGGGGGTTGCGAAAATCGGTGCGCACCAGCTGAAACAGCAGCCTCAACAGGAACGCGCCCACGACCAGCGACAGCACCGTATCGATCAGGAAGGAAAGCTCACGCATTGCTGCCCGTCCGCCTGCCTCTAGCTCCGGTCCCGCCCGGACTCTTCCGCCAGCTCCCGCGAGCGCCGAGCCGCCGCCGCGACCGCGCGGGCGACGATACCACGGAGATCGGCGGCCTCGAGCACCGCGAGAGCGGCCGCGGTCGTGCCGCCCTTCGAGGTTACCTGCGCGCGCAGCGTCGCCGGGTCATCCGGCGAAGTCGTGGCGAGCCGCGCGGCGCCCGCCGCGGTGTCGAGCGCGAGCCGGCGCGCGACTGCGGGCGCGAGGCCTTCGGCGATCGCGGCAGCCTCGAGTAGCTCCATCAGCAGGAAGAAATACGCGGGGCCGCTGCCGGACACGGCGGTGACCGCATCGAGCTCGGCTTCGCTGCCGACCCACACGACGCTGCCGACAGCCGCGAGCAGGCTCGTTGCCACAGCGCGCGCCGATGCCGGCACCGCGGGTGCCGCGTAGAGCGCCGTGGCCCCGGCACCGACCAGGGCCGGGCGGTTGGGCATTGCCCTGATGACCGTCGCCCCGGGGCCGATCCAGCGGGCGATGTCGGCCGCGCGCACGCCGGCCGCGATCGAGACCACGAGCGGGTGCTGTGCCGCGGCGAGCGACGCAAGCGCCCGCGCAACGTCCGCCACCAGCTGCGGCTTGACCGCCAGCAGCCACACCTCGCCATGCGCGGCCGCGGCAGCGTTGTCGGACTCGAGCCGCAGGCCCGGAAAGGCGGAGGCGAGCCAGTCCCGCTGGCTGCCGGACGGATCCGCGACTGCGATTGACGCCGCGGTGGCGCCGCGGGCCAGCCAGCCGCCCACCAGAGCGCGCGCCATCTGTCCGCCGCCGATGACCGCGATGCGCGGCGATGTCTGCGGTGTCGACTTCATCTTGGTCAGTCCCGCGGGCCGAACACGGCCGTTCCGATCCGGACGTGGGTCGCGCCCTCGAGGATGGCGGCCTCGAAGTCGGCGCTCATCCCCATCGACAGCGCATCAAGCGCGAGCCCTGCGCCGTTCAGATCATCGCGCAGCCGGCGCAGCTCCGCAAAAAATGCGCGCTGCACGCGCCGGTCGTCGCTGACCGGCGGGACGCACATCAGGCCGCGCAGCTTGAGCCGCGGCAGCGCCGCGACCGCGCGGGCGAGCGAGGGCAGCTCCGCGGGCGTGGCCCCGCCCTTGGCCGGCTCATCGGCGAGCTTGACCTGCAGGAATACCTGCAGCGGCGGGCCATGGAACGCCCGCTGGGCCGACAGCCGCTCGGCAAGTCTGAGCCGGTCGACGGTGTGCACGCAGTCGAAGTGTTCGGCGACGGCCCGCGTCTTGTTCGCCTGCAGCTGGCCGATGAAGTGCCAGGTCACGCCGGCGCGGGGCATGGCGGTGATCTTGGCGAGCGCTTCCTGGACGTAGTTCTCGCCGAAGTCGGTCAGTCCGGCGGCGCGCGCCGCGAGCACCATCGCCGTCGGCTGCGTCTTGCTAACACCGACGAGCGTCACGCTTTCAGGGGAGCGGCCGGCCGTGCGCGCGGCCGCCGCGATCTTTTCCCTGACGGCGGAAAGGTTTGCGGGCAAAAACTGCGGAGCCGTTAACATATTCGAGCCCGAGTCCATTGGCTATACTGGCGCCGTCTTATCGCCGGCGGCCTCGGCCCCGGGAGCGTTCATGGCCGTTGATATCGCCCAGCTGCTTGCCTTCGCGGTCAAGAACAACGCGTCGGATCTGCACCTGTCCGCGGGAATGCCGCCGATGATCCGGGTGGACGGCGACGTCAAGCGGATCAACATGCCAGCGCTGTCGCACAAGGACGTGCACAGCATGGTGTACGACATCATGAATGACAAGCAGCGCAAGGCCTACGAGGAGTTCTTCGAGACCGACTTCTCGTTCGAGATCCCGAAGCTCGCGCGCTTCCGCGTCAATGCCTTCAACCAGAACCGCGGCGCTGGCGCCGTGTTCCGCAACATTCCGTCGGTGGTGCTGTCCCTCGACGACCTGCACGCGCCGAAAGTGTTCAGGGACCTGTGCATGCTGCCCCGCGGACTGGTGCTGGTCACCGGCCCGACCGGCTCCGGCAAGTCGACCACGCTCGCGGCCATGGTCAACCACTGCAACGACAACCGCCCGGATCACATCATCACGATCGAGGACCCGATCGAGTTCGTGCACGAGTCGAAGCGCTGCCTGATCAACCAGCGCGAGGTGCACCGGGACACGCTTGGCTTCACCGAGGCGTTGCGCTCGGCATTGCGCGAGGACCCGGACATCATCCTGGTCGGCGAAATGCGCGACCTCGAGACCATCCGCCTGGCGCTCACCGCCGCCGAGACCGGCCACCTGGTGTTCGGCACCCTGCACACGAGTTCCGCTGCCAAGACCATCGACCGCGTTGTCGACGTCTTCCCGGCGGCGGAGAAGGAGATGGTGCGCTCGATGCTCTCGGAGAGCCTGCGTGCCGTCATCTCGCAGACGCTGCTGAAGCGGATCGGCGGTGGCCGGATCGCGGCCCACGAGATCATGATCGGCACGCCGGCGATCCGCAACCTGATCCGCGAGGGCAAGGTCGCGCAGATGTACTCCTCGATCCAGACGGGCCAGGCGCTCGGCATGCAAACGCTCGACCAGTGCCTCGCCGAACTGGTCACCAAAGGCAGCGTCAGCAAGGAAGAGGCGCGCTACAAGGCGCAGAACAAGGATTCGCTCTGATGCATCTGCCCGACCCAAGGAGCTGAGGCGCCGCCATGGAACGTGATCAGGCAATCAAGCTGATGCAGGACCTCCTGCAGCGCATGGTCGCGCGCAAGGGATCGGACCTGTTCGTCACCGCCGGTTTTCCGCCAGCGATCAAGATCGACGGCGAGATAAAGCCGCAGACCGAAAAGGCGCTGACGCCCGAGCAGAGCGCGACCATGACCCGGGCGATCATGAATGACAGGCAGACCCGCGACTTCGATGCCACCAAGGAGTGCCAGTTCGCGATCGCGCCTCCGGGAATCGGCCGCTTCCGTGCCAGCGCCTTCGTCCAGCAGGGCTTGACCGGCTGCGTGCTGCGCATGATCAACGCCAAGATCCCGACGCTCGACGAACTCGAGTTGCCGCCGATACTGAAAGACGTCGCGCTCACGAAGCGCGGCCTCGTGATCTTCGTCGGCGCCACCGGCTCGGGCAAGTCCACCTCGCTCGCGGCGATGGTCGACTACCGCAACGAGAGGACCCACGGCCACATCGTCACCATCGAGGATCCGATCGAGTATGTGCACGTGCACAAGAGCTGCGTGATCACGCAGCGCGAGGTCGGCGTCGACACGGAAAGCTGGCAGGCGGCGCTGAAGAACACCCTGCGCCAGGCGCCCGACGTGATCCTGATCGGCGAGATTCGCGACCGCGAGACGATGGAGTACGGCATCCAGTTCGCCGAGACCGGCCATCTGGTGCTCGCCACGCTGCACGCGAACAGCGCCAACCAGGCCCTCGACCGCGTCATCAACTTCTTCCCCGAGGAGAAGCGCGAGCAGCTGCTGATGGACCTGTCGCTCAACATCCGCGCGCTGATCTCGCAACGGCTGCTGCCGCGCGAGTCGGGCACCGGGCGCATAGCGGCGATGGAGATCATGCTGCACTCGCCGCTGATCGCCGACCTGATCTTCAAGGGCAACGTGGTCGAGATCAAGGAAGTGATGGCGCGCTCGAACCGACTTGGCATGAAGACCTTCGATCAGGCATTGTTTGACCTGTACGAGGCTCACCAGGTGAGCTACGAGGACGCCATCAGGAACGCGGACTCGAAGAACGAGTTGCGACTCAAGATCAAGCTCGACAGCCGGCGTGAAGACAAGCTCAGCCACGAACTGACCAACAGTCTGAGGATCGTCGATGAATCTGAAGGCCAGACCTTCTGACCCCGTGAAGCCAGAACCGGTGGAAATCGCCCCCGAGATCGGCACGGCGCGCCTCAATACGAAGCCGCTGTTCAAGCTCATGGTCGACAAGAAGGCCTCGGACCTGTTTTTCACGTCCTACGCGCCGGTCAAGATCAAGATCGAGGGCCAGATCTCTCCGGTCAACAAGCAGATCCTGTCCCCGGAAATGGTCAAGCAGGCCGCCTACGGCCTGATGAACATCGAGCAGACCGAATACTTCGAGAAGGAGCTCGAGATCGATTTTGCGATCTCCGAGCCGGGGCTCGGGCGCTTCCGCGTCAATGTGTTCCACCAGCGCGGCTATCCGGCGATCGTGCTGCGGCACATCACGGCCGACATGCCGCGCCTCGAGCAGCTCGGCATGCCGGATATTCTGCGCGAGCTGGTCATGCTGAAGCGCGGCCTGATCCTGATGGTCGGCGCAGCCGGCGCCGGCAAGTCGACGACGCTCGCGGCGATGATCAACTACCGCAACGAGAACTCGTCCGATCACATACTGACGATCGAGGATCCGATCGAATTCCTGCACGCGAACAAGAAATCGATCGTCAACCAGCGCGAGGTGGGCCTCGACACCAAGTCATACCACCGCGCGCTCAGAGGCGCGATGCGCGCGGCACCCGACGTGATCCTCATCGGCGAGATCCGCGACCGCGAGTCGATGGAAGCGGCGGTGGCGCTCGCCGGCACCGGCCACCTGTGCATCGCGACGCTGCACGCGAACAACTCGTCCGAGACGCTCGACCGCATCATCAACATGTTCCCGCGCGACCAGCACGAACAGATCTACCTCGACCTGTCGCAGTACCTGCGCGCCATCCTGTCGCAGCGACTGGTGCAGGGTAAGGACAACCGCCGCGTGGCGGCAGTCGAGGTGCTGCTGAACACGCCGCACATCCACGAACTCATCAAGAAGGGCGACGTGGTCGCAGTCAAGGAGGCGCTCCGGACCTCGACCGAGCGCGGCATGCAGGACTTCGATACCTCTCTGTATGCGCTCGTCAAGCAGGGGCGCATCACGCTCGAGGACGCGCTGGTGAATGCCGACTCGCGCGCCAACCTCGAGACCCGGATCAACTTCGGCTGAGTGGGCGGCCCGGGGCCGCCGCTAGGGCAGGCGGCCGCGGAGCGCCGCCAGCTCTCCTCTGAGCTCGGCCACCAGCACCTCGAGCTGCGCGACGCGGGCCGCGAGACCGGCAGCGTCGGCAGCGTCGGCTGCGCCGCGGTCGGCGGCGCGTGCCCGGACCTCGGCTGAGGCGCCCAGATCCGGCATGCCGGTGAACAGTTGCGCAACGCGCGCCTCCCGCGCGCCGGGCTGGCGCGGCAGACGGGCGACAAACGGGCCATCGGAACGGGTCGCGAGCAGCTCGAGCGTCGTCTCGACCTCGCCGAGGTCATTGAATGGCGCGAGCCGCTGGGCACGCGTCCGGAGCTCACCGGGCGTCTGCGGCCCCCGCAGCAGCAACTCGCAGATGATGGCCAGCTCCCGCGGCGCGAGCTGCAGGGGATTGTGGTCGCCGTTGCACAGGCGGTGCCGGTACTTGACCACGCGGCTGCCGAACCCGCTGCGGTCCATCACCAGGTGGCGCTTGGAAAGCCCGTCGAGCGTCTCCTGGACGGTGCGTTCGTCGAGCTCCAGCACCGGGTCGCGATTGGTCTTCTGGTTGCAGGCATTGGTCAGCGCATTCAGCGACAGCGGGTACTGGTCCGGCGTCGTGATCTCCTTCTCGATGAGGCACCCGAGCACGCGGCCCTCGAGCGGGGTGAGTTGTATCTGCATAGTCCGTCGCTAGCCTCGCGCTGCAGCCGCCGGCGGGAACACGGCGTTCGCGTCGAATACCGGCCCGTCGACGCACACCCGCTTCATCGCAGGACCGTCGGCAGTGTCGACCCTGACCGTGCAGCCTGCGCAACCGCCAACCGCGCAGGCCATGAACTCCTCCAGCGCCACCTGGCACGGCAGCCCGAAGCGCTGCGCCAGCCGTGCCGCGGCAGCGAGCATCGGCGCCGGCCCGCAGGCGTACATCTCGACCTCGGCCAGCGCCGCCGGTGCGAGGGTCCGCAGCCAGGCACCCGCGAGCTCGGTGACCAGTCCCGGATAGCAGCCGGCAAAGCCGGCCAGGGTCGCGAGCCGGCTCGGCACGCCCAACTCCTCGAGCCGGGGCAGCGACGCGACCGCGCCGGCCGGGATCCCCGGAACCGGCAGCGTCGACGGTCGCGCGTGGAACGGGAACGGGACCTCCGAGCCGAGCAGCACGAGCGGCCGGTAGCCGGCGGCGCCGTGCGCGGCAAGCCGCTCTGCCAGGAACACGATCGGCGGCATGCCGACCCCGCCGCCCAACAGCAGCGCGCGCGGGCGCTCGGGGTGCGCAACGAAACCCCGGCCGATCGGCCCGAGGCAGGAGAGCCGCATGCCGGTATGTACCCGGGACAATGCCCGCAGCCCCTGGCCGACGATCTTGTAGAGGATCTCGATCGTGCCGCTGTTCGCGTCGGCACGCTGCAGCGACAGCGGTCGGCGCATCGGCAGGTCCGGGTCGCAGGTCAGGTGGACGAAGCTGCCGGGTTGCGCCCGCACGGCGATCGCCGGTGCCCTCAGGTGCAGCACGAACTGCTCGCCCGGCCAGGCCTGCTGTGCGAGCACCTCCGCATCCTCGACGCAGATCGTGCCGCGATGCGCGTGATCGCGGGCCGTCATCGGGCGCCCCGCAGGTTGCGGTTGGCGATCACCGTCTCGAGCACGGCCATGCGCACCGCGACGCCATTTGTGACCTGCTGGCGGATCACCGAGTGCGGGCCATCGGCGACGTCGCTCGCAATCTCGATCTCGCGGTTCATGGGTCCCGGGTGCATGACGATCGCCTCGGGGCGCGCCAGCCTGAGGCGCGCCTTCGTCAATCCCCAGCGCGCGAAGTAGTCGTGCGGGTCCGGAATCGCGGCCTCCGCCATCCGCTCGTTCTGGATCCGCAGCATCATCACGACGTCAGCGTCAGCGATGCCCTCCTCGAGCGAGCCGAAGCGCACGGCGCCTGGCATCTCGCCCGGTTCCGGCATCAGGCCGTCAGGAGCGACGATCCGCAGCTCGCCCACCTCGAGCGCGGTGAACACCTGGTAGGCGGAGCGGGCCACGCGCGAGTGCCGCACGTCGCCGGCCACCGCGACCACGAGATCACGGAACCCGCCCTTGAACTGCAGGATCGTCAGCGCATCGAGCAGTCCCTGGGTCGGATGCGACAGATGTGCCTCGCCGGCCGACAGCACGCTGACGTGATCCTGCACGTGCTCGGCGACGAACTGGCCGACCCCGGGCGCGGCGTCGCGGATCACGAACACGTCGACCGCCATCGCCTGCAGCGTGTAGACCGTGTCCAGCACCGTCTCGCCCTTGACCCGCGAGGACAGCATGATCTCGAGGTTCAGAACGTCCGCACCCAGCCGGCGCGCCGCGAGCTCGAACGAGGAGCGGGTGCGCGTGCTCGGTTCGGTGAAGATGTTGGCGACGGTGATCCCGTCCAGCGCATGACTGCGGGCCGGCAACTCGCCCGGCCGGCGCAGGAAGCGCTGGGCGCGGTCGAGCAGCTCGCGCACCTGGTCGCTCGACAGCCCCTCGAGCGTGATCAGGTGGTGGAGGCGCCCGTGGCTGTCAAACTGGCTGAACGGCAGCATACAGATCACTCGTCGCGGGGCGTGCGGCCCTGGCCGCGCAGCCATTGTTCCAGCACCACGCAGGCGGCCGCCGAGTCGACGTCGCCGGGCTGGACCCGCCGTGTCCGCGCACCACTCGCGCGCTGGCGCCGCAGGATGTCCTTGGCTTCGCGCGACGAGAGCCGCTCGTCGACCGTGGCCACCTCGAGCGAAAAGCGGTCGTGGAGCTCGGCTGCGAAGCCTAGCGCCGCGTCGGTCAGGCGCCCGGGCGTGCCGTCCATATTATAGGGAACCCCGACGACCAGGATGCCGGGTTGCCACTCGCGTACGTAACGGTTGAGCCCGTGCCAGTCCGGCTGGCCGCCGCTGGCAGAGACGACGCCGAGCGGGCGCGCACCCTGCGTCAGCGTGTCGCCCGCGGCAACGCCGATGCGGCGCTCGCCGTAGTCGAAGCCCAGTGCAAGCAAAGGCGTCGGTTGGCCGGGGGCGTCCGCACCGGCCTCGCCATCAGGCATGACCGGCCTGGTGCGAGAGCCGTTCGAAGTCGATGCCCAGCAGCCGGGCGGCGGCGTGCCATCGTTGCTCGAACGGCGTCTCGAAGATGATCGCCTCGTCGACTGGCGCATTGAGCCAGGCGTTGGAGCGGATTTCCTCTTCGAGCTGGCCGGCGTCCCAGCCGGCATAGCCGAGTGCGACCACCGCCTGCGCCGGCCCCTCGCCGCGGGCCATCGAGCCCAGGATGTCGCGCGAGGTCGTGACGTGCAGCGTCGGCGAGACCTTGAGCGTCGAATCCCACGGCTCGCGCTCGGCGGGTGCCGGCGGATGCAGCACGAAGCCGCGGTCCTGCTGCACGGGCCCGCCGCGCAGCACAGGCTGTTCCCGCAGCCGCAGGTCCGTCGAACTCAGCGCGAGCTGTTCGAACACCTCGCCGAGCGCCATGCTCAGCGGCCGGTTCAGGATGATTCCGAGGGCACCTTTCGCGGTGTGCTCGCAGATCAGCGTGACCGTCTGGGCGAAGTTCGGGTCGGCGAGCCAGGGCGTCGCGACCAGCAGCTGGTTCGAAAGGTACGCACTGCGCATGCCGCTAGTATTGATCGGGGCCCGGGCGCCTACAAGACGTGCCATCAGCGGGTATCTGCCGGCATCCGGACGGTGGAATCTTTCAGCTCCCCGCCCAGGAACTGCCACTCATAGGCGAGCCGCAGGGCGTCATGGCGCGCGGCCAGCTCCTTCGGGAAGGGCTCGAACGGTGCCGCGAGCTTGAGGATCGCGAGCGCCGCCTGATCGAGCTCGGCATGGCCGCTCGAGCGCTGCACGACCGCCCCGCCGAGGCGACCGTCGGCGAGGATCTGCACCTCGAGCACGGGGCTGCCGCTGAGGCCGGCCCGCCGCGCGGCGTCCATCGGGTAGTTCGCCGTGCCTATACGCTCAATCTTGCGCCGCCATGCATCGAGGTATACCGCGACGCTCGACTCGCGGGTGTTGGCCGCTACCATCAGTTCCCGTTCGGCGTGACCCATGAGCCTGAGCACGTCGCCGCTGTCGACGCCGGCCGTCTCCGGTGACAACGGCTCGACCTGGAGCGGCGTGCCGGTGGGCGCCGACGGGCCGCCACGCGAGAAAAAGCGCCGGTCGCGGGACTGCGCGCGGCTGGCGAGCAGGTCCGCCTCGCCGGTGCCGTCCGTGCTCGAGACCTGGGCGTCCGTGGCGCTGTCGGCGGCGCTGCTCGCCGGATCGGTGATCGGGGTGTGGGGCGATTCCGCGCGTCTTGCGTCCGGGTCGGTCCCTGCGCCGCGCTGGTTGACCTGCGCGAGGTAGTCGGCGGCGGTATTGATGCGCTGCTCGGCGACCGGGTCGTGGACCAGGAGCACCTCGAGGGTCGGGGTATCCCCCGACCCGGCGGACCGCGGCGGAGTGAAGGTCACGCCGAGTATCAACAGCGCGTGCAGTGCCCCCACCAGGAACATCGTCGTCATCAGCCGGTCGCGAGCCGGCGGGACCGCCTCGCGCTGCCGGGCGAGATCATCGAGCAGCATCGTGTCTGACACGCCGAAAAGTATACGCTGCACGGCGCCGCGGCTGACGACCTGCGGGACCGGGACGCCGGCGAGCGAGGGCCGCGCCGGCGGCGCGCGGGCGCCGGGCGGCAGGCTCATTGCGCCAGAGGCCGTCCGCTGCCGTGCCCGGGCCGCGTCGGCGCGGCGCCCGGCAGTGCCGCCGGGGCGGGGCAGGACGGCGGGGCGATCACGCTCGCGGCGGTGGCGGTCCCGCCACCATCGTGCGCCCGGCAGCGCGTCACCGGCCCGGGCGCGCCGGGCGGGCGGCGAGCCGCCGCGCGATTGCCTCGATCAGCGTGCCACCGATGTCGGTATGGCACTCCTTGTCGATTTCGCGGATGCCGGTCGGGCTCGTCACGTTGATCTCGGTGACGAAGCCGCCGATCACATCGAGCCCGACGAACATCATGCCGCGTTCCCTGAGTGTCGGGCCGATCCTGCCCGCCAGCCAGCGGTCCCGGTCATCGAGAGGGCGGCCGACGCCGCGCGCCCCGGCCGCGAGGTTGCCGCGGTTGTCCTCGGCCATCGGAATTCGCGCCAGCGCATACGGCACGGGCTCCCCGTCGACCAGGATCACGCGCGCATCGCCGCTCGTGACGATTTCCGGCAGATAGCGCTGCACGATGGCGTAGCGGCTGCCGTACTCGGTCAGAGTCTCGAGCACGACGGTGGCATTCTTGTCGCCGCGATCGATGACGAAGATCGACCGGCCGCCCATGCCGTACAGCGGTTTGCAGACGATCCGGTCGTGCTCGTTGAGGAACGCGCGCATGTCGTCCATGTCGCGGGTGATCAGCGTCGGCGCACAGCATTCGGGAAACCACGCCGTGTACACCTTCTCGTTCATGTCGCGAAGGCCCTGCGGCCGATTGACGACGAGGCTGCCCTCGACCTCGGCGCGTTCGAGAATGTAAGTAGAGTAGATGTACTCGGTGTCGAACGGCGGGTCCTTGCGCATCAGGAGCACATCGAGCTGGCCAAGCGGCTCGACGCGGGGCTCGCCGAGCGTGTACCAGCGGCTGAGATCGTTGCTGACCGTCAGCGGCCGGAGCCGCCCGAACGCCCGCCCGTCCCGGAGCCAGATATGCCGCTGTTCGGTGTAGTTGAGCTCCCAGCCCCGCGCTGCGGCGGCGAGTAGCATCGCGAGCGAGGAGTCCTTGGCGGGCCGGATGGCCGCGATAGGGTCCATGACGATGCCGAGGCGTACCGGGGAGGGCATGCGCGGATCTCCAGGCGCTCGCACGGCCGGCTGCCGGGCAGCCGGTCGTCGTAACTGTGATGCGGATCACCCACGCCGGGGTGCCACGCCATAGTACACCTGCGAGCTGGAGCGACTTGGCGCGGGCCGGCGCGCGAACCGGCTGAGGACTCCTCGATCTGTGAACTGTGTCGGAGCGCCGACGTGGCTACCTCAAGCTTGATATGTTAAAACCGGCTGGCAATTCGGGCCAGCCGGACGCAGGGCCCCCAGGGGCGCGCGTGGCGTGGATGGCAGGCCCGATCTCAGGTGCAACTTGATGAATAATGCAGCGCAGACCGCCCCGAAATCCCGGCTCTCCGGTCTCAAGGTCCTGGTCATCGACGACAGCAAGACGATTCGCCGCACGGCGGAGACCCTGCTGTCGAAGGAAGGCTGCGAGGTCTTCACCGCGGTCGACGGATTCGACGCGCTGTCGAAGATCGCCGACCACCAGCCGGACATCGTGTTCGTCGACATCATGATGCCGCGCCTCGACGGCTACCAGACTTGTTCGCTGATCAAGCACAACAAGGTGTTCCGCTCGATCCCGGTGATCATGCTGTCCTCGAAAGACGGGCTGTTCGACCGTGCCCGCGGCCGGATCGTCGGATCGGAGCATTATCTGACCAAGCCGTTCACGCGCGACGAGCTGCTGTCGGCCATCGAGCAGCACGTCGCGGCGAATGAAGCCGTGGCCTCCTGAGAGCGGGACCGCTACCATGGCACTCATCCTGATCGTCGATGACTCGCCAACGGAAGTGCACGTCATCCGCACGGCGCTCGAGAGGCATGGCTACAAGACGGCGGCCGCGGCCGACGGCGCCGAGGGCATCCGGCTCGCCAAGACCATGAAGCCCGACCTGATCTTCATGGACGTCGTGATGCCGGGGGTCAACGGCTTCCAGGCCACGCGTACGCTGGCCAACGACCCGGAGACCAAGCGCATCCCGGTCATCATGGTCACCAGCAAGTCGCAGGAGACCGACCGCATCTGGGGCATGCGCCAGGGCGCTGTCGATTATCTGGTCAAGCCCGTTTCGGCGGAGCAGCTGGTGGAGAAAGCGCAAGCGGCGCTCGCGGGGTGAGCCAGGCGATGTCGCAGCCACCGAGCCTCCGCGAACTTCGCGACCGGCCCTTCGAACTGCTGCGCGAGCTCGAGCGGCGCAGCCGCGCGGCAGCCGGTGGCCGCGACGACTCGGAAGGGCGCGAGTGGGTCGGCGTCGCCTTCCGGCTCGGGGCCGAGAGCTTCCTGGTCGCGCGGGAGGAAACGCGCGAAGTGATGTCGCTGCCCTCGAACCTGACCCGCGTGCCGGGGGCCCGTGCCTGGGTCCGCGGGCTCGCCAACGTCCGCGGGCAGCTGCTGCCGGTCATCGACCTGCGCCAGTACCTCGGCAGCGGCACGACGAGTGCGGGACGGAACGTCCGCGTTCTCGTGGTGAACCACCGCGACATACCGGCCGGGCTGCTGGTCGACGAGGTGCTGGGGTTCCGGCGCTTCGCGGATGGCGAATTTGAGCCGACGCCGCCACCGACGCTGGTGCGCTGCGAGCGGTACCTGGCCGGTGCGTTTCGCCGCGACGGCGAGACCTGGCCGGTGCTGAGCCTCAAGCTGCTGGTCGAGAGCCCGAGTTTTCTGCAGGCCGCGTCCTGAACGCGGTGTGCGTCCGCGGCGCCGCAGCGCGCCGGAGTACAGAACGATGAATTCGATGGCCGAAAACGACAAGGCAATCGCGCGGCTGCCGAAGCTGCTCGTGCTGGCACTGGTGACGGCCGTGTTCGCGGCGCTGATCATGGTGCTGGCCGCGTTCGGCCTCGCCGGCTACGCCGGCCTCGTCGGCCTCGGCGGCCTGGTAGGGCCGGCCGGCAGCCCGGCAATCGTTTTGGCGTGCGCGAGCGCGGCCGTGCTCGGGATCGTCGCCGTGCTGGCAACGATCGGCGCGCTCGTCGGCAACCGCCGTGCCACCAGGCTGCGCGAGTCGGCGAGGCACCAGGCGGTGCAGAACGAACGCAACCAGGAGGCCATCCTGCGCTTGCTCGACGAACTGTCGAGCCTGGCCGATGGCGACCTGACCGTGCAGGCCACGGTCACCGAGGACATTACCGGGGCGATCGCCGACTCGATCAATTACGCGATCGAGGCACTGCGCGAGCTGGTCACGACGATCAACGCCTCCGCGATATCGCTCGATGCCGCCGCCAAGTCAACCCAGGCCGCCGCTGCCCACCTTGCCAAGGCGAGCGCCGGGCAGTCGAAGCAGGTGTCCTCCGCCACGGAGTCGGTGGCCGAGATGGCCGCCTCGATCGAGGAGGTCTCGGGCAACGCCGAACGCTGCGCCGACGTCGCGCGCCATTCGGTCGATGTGGCTCACAAGGGCGGCGATGCCGTGCGCCGCACCATTGACGGCATGAACGCGATCCGCGAGACGATCCAGGAGACCTCCAAGCGCATCAAGCGCCTGGGCGAGAGCTCGCAGGAGATCGGCAACATCGTCGAGCTGATCAACGACATCGCCGAGCAGACCAATATTCTCGCCCTCAACGCCTCGATCCAGGCATCGATGGCCGGCGAGGCCGGCCGGGGCTTTGCCGTCGTCGCCGACGAGGTGCAGCGCCTCGCCGAGCGCGCCGCGAACGCCACCAAGCAGATCGAGGTGCTGGTGCGAACGATCCAGGGTGACACTAACGAGGCGGTGGTGTCGATGGAACGCAGCACGACCGACGTCGTGGGCGGCGCGCTGCTCGCGGAAAACGCCGGCGCCGCGCTCGAGGAAATCGAGCAGGTATCGCACCAGATCGCGAGCCTGATGCAGAACATCTCGGCGAGCGCCCGCCAGCAGGCGGCCGTGTCCGCCAGCATCTCGCGGAGCATGCAGGTGTTGCGCGAGATCAGCACCCAGACCGCCGAAGGCACGACCGGCATGTCGCAGTCGATCGGCAAGCTGGCGGATCTGTCGGCCCAGCTCCGCAAATCGGTATCCGGCTTCCGGCTGCCGGAGGCGCCGGCGGCGGCCGTCGCAACGCAGAAGCTGAGGATTCCGAAGCGGCTGCAAGCCGAGGAGCCGGCGCTGTCCGAGGCGCCGGAACCGCCGCAGGCGCGCAAGGCCGGCGGCGCGAAGGCCTGACACATGGCGGAGATGGCCGAACAGACCCTGCACATTGTCGCCGCTGAGCTCGCGGCGACCCTCGGCGAGGCGCGCTCCGCTCTCGAGGCCTATGGCGAGCGGGACGGCGATCCGGCGCTGATGGCCAAGTGCGCCGCGTGCCTGCATGAGGTCCATGGCGCGCTGCGGCTGGTCGAAGTCTACGGCGCGGCCATGCTCGCCGAGGAGATGGAACAGGTCGCCCGCTACCTGATCGATAGCTCCCACGAGAACCGCAACCAGCCGGAGAGCCTCGATGCGCTGATGCGCGCGATGGTGCAGCTGCCGGCGTACCTGGAGCGCGTGCTGGGAGGCGGCCGCGACCTCGCGCTGGTGCTGCTGCCGCTGCTGAACGACCTGCGGGCAGTGCGCGGCAATCCGCTGTTGTCGGAAGGCACGCTGCTGCTGCTCAACCTGACCTCCGATCGCCAGCCACGGCCGGCGTCGCCGGGCGCCGAGCCGGTCACGGTCGCGCAGTGGGCCCGACGCATGCGACCGCGGTTCCAGACGGGGCTGCTCGGCTGGATCCGCGATCGGCAACCCGGCAAGCATCTCGAGATGCTGTCCGAGGTCGCCGAGCGCCTCGAGCAGGTGGCGACCCAGCAACCCGTGTTCCAGCTGTGGTGGGTCGTCGCCGCCGTCATTGAAGCGCTGCGTGAAGGCGGGCTCGAAGGCACGGCGACGATCAAGCGCCTGCTCGGTCAGGCTGATCGGGAGCTCAAGAAGCTCTACGAGGTGGGCGAGCAGCGTTATGCGGAAACGCCGCCGCTCGACCTGCTCAACAATCTTCTTTATTACCTCGCGCGCGCCACCAGCGCCGGACCGCGTACGGTCGCAGTGCGCGCCTCGTTCAAGCTGCACGACCTCATGCCGGTCTCCGAGCAGGTTGAGCAGGAGCGCGAGAGCCTGTCGGCCCCGTCCGTCAAGCTGATGGAGACGGTCGGGGCGGCGATCAAGGAGGACCTGTCACGGGTCAAGGACGTTCTCGACATCTTCGTCCGCAAGGGCGGGGTTCAGGTCGAGGAACTCGGCGTGCAGATCGAGATGCTGCGCAAGATCAGCGACACGCTGGGCGTTCTCGGGCTCGGAGGTCTGCGCAGCAGCGTGCAGGCGCAGATTCAGCGGCTGCAGGACATCGTCGGCAAGCGAGCCGTGCCGCATGACACGGTACTCGTTGATATAGCCGCGACGCTGATCAGCGTCGAGGACAACCTCGACTCGCAGCTGGTGCGCCTGATCATGCCCAAGGGCGCCGACGCAGACCAGGACGCCGAGTTCCTGCCGGTGCAGCACGCCGTGCTGCGCGAGTGCATCGTCAACCTGGCCCGCGTCAAGGAAGCGATTGCCGCGGTCGTCGCCAGGCACGAGCCGTCGGGCGCAGACCAGGTTCCGCAGCTGCTGCGCGGCATCACCGCCGGGCTGCTGCTGCTCGGTCGCTCGCGGGCGGTCGCGATCTTCGAGGCCATCAGTGACCGCATCAGTGAGCTGCTGGTCCCCAATCGCCCGATCCCGCGCGGTCCGCTCGACCGGCTGGCCGACGCGATCGTATCGATCGAGTACTACATGGAGACGCTGCAGAGCGGGCGCAGCGATCCCTGGTACATGCTCGACAATGCCGAGGCGTGCCTGAAGGCACTGAGTGAGGGAGCGGAGCTCGCGCCGCTGCCGGAGGAGATCGGCGAGCCCGCCATCGCCCAGACGCACGCGGTCACGGCGCGGGTGGGCGAGACGCCGGTGGCCGCGTTCGAGGCGCAACGCACCGAGGTCCTGCCGCGGCTCGCCGAGGTCGCGGCACCGCCCGCGGCGGCCCCGGACCCCGAGCTCGTGACGCTGTTCATCGAGGAAGCGCGCGAGGAAATCGCCAAGATCAACGAGTTGTTCCCGCGCTGGGACGAGAACCCGCTCGATCAGGATGCGCTGGTCCGGGTGCGGCGATCGTTCCATACGCTGAAGGGCAGCGGCCGGATGGTCGGCGCGCGCCAGATCGGCGAGTTCGGCTGGGCGATCGAGACCCTGCTCAACCGGCTGATCAACGGCACGCTGTCGCGTACCCCGGGCATGCTGGCCATGCTGCGCGAGGCGGTCGCGATGCTGCCGCGGCTGGTCGACCAGCTTGAGACCGGGCGTGCCCCGCCCGCGGAGGCGGGACTGCTGATCGGCCGCGCGCACGCCTACGCCGAAGGCCGCGACGTGGAGCAGGCGCTGGCGGCCCGGCCCGAGCCGGTTTCGTCCGCGCCCGCGGCCGCCGCCGCCGCGCCGCTACCCGCGGCCAGCCCGCCGGAGCCACTGTTCCCGCCGCCCCCGAGCCCTGACAGGCCGGAGGCCAAGTCGATGATTGCGACCGATGTGCTGATAAGCGGCGCGGTGGGGGCGCCGGCGGCGAAGCTCGTCACGCCGGATGGCGGCGGCCCGCCGCTCGAGGTCCCGTCGCGATTCGTGCGCATCGAAGAGGAAGCGCCGAGGCAAGGGGCGCGTGATGCGAACATCCCGCCGCCGCCGCCGAGCGGCTCGGAGTTTTCCATGCCTCCGGCCGACCTGGCGGCGGCCAGCACTGATGCGAAAGCGAAGTCGATGATCGAGACCGATGTGCTGATGAGCCGCGAAGCGGGGGCGCCGGCACCACCGCCACCGCCCGCCGCGCCCGCCGCGCCCGCCGCGCCGGGTGCCGGTGGCCCGGTGCTCGAGGTTCCGTCGCGATTCGTGCGCGCCGACGAGGAGGCCCTGAGGCAGGGCGCGCGCGACGAGAGGATTCCGCCGCCGCCGCCGAGCGGATCGGAGTTTTCCATGGGCCCGCCCGACCTGGCGGCGGCCAGCGCCGACCCGATGCTCGTCGACATCTATCGCGGTGAGGTGTCGAGCCACATCGCCGCCGTGCGCCAGTTTCTCGACGCCTGCGCCGGGCGCTTTGCGCCGTTCACGGTCACCGAGGCACTGCACCGCGCCTGCCACACGCTGGCCGGTGCTTCCAAGATGGCCGAGGCCCGGCAGGGCATCAAACTGGCCGAGCCGCTCAACCTGTACATCCGCAAGCTGCACGACCACGGCCTCGGGCTTCCTGAGGCGGGCCGGCGCGTACTCGCGGACATCGTCGCGGAGATGGAGCACGTCGCGCAGCACTTCGATGAGGCGTCGCAGTTCTTCACGACCCACGCCGACCTGCTGGCGCGCCTCAAATGGCTCGATGCAGACGCCGACCGCGAGATTGCGGCGCGCGTCCAGCCAGCGGCCGCCGAGGGGCAGGACTCGAGCGCAGCGCCGGCGCCGGGCAGCGATCTGCTGGCTGCAGACGAGATGCTGGTGCGGCACGCCGCCGAACCACCGTCCGTCGCGGGGCCGGCGCCGCGCCGCGCCGCCGAGGCGCACACCGCCGATGATTTCGATGCCGAGATCGCGGTCATCTTCAGCGAGGAGGCCACCGAGCTGCTCGAGGTAGCCGAGCGCGCGTTCGCGGCGTTCCGCGCCGACGCGCGCGATACGAGCAGGGTCACCGAGCTCAAGCGGGTGCTGCACACGCTGAAGGGCGGTGCCCGCATGGCCGGCGTGACCGCCATGGGCGACCTCGCGCACGAACTGGAAACACTACTGACGCACAGCGAAGCGGGTGATGCCGCGGGCGACCGGCGCACGGTCGAAGTGATGCAGGCCAGCCTCGATGAGCTGAGCAGGATGCGTGAGACCGTCAGCACCGGCCGGCAGGTCGTGCCCGCGCGCGATCTCGTGACGCGGATCCGCGCGCTGGCGCGCGGCATCATCGGACCGCCGGTTCTGAAGAGCGGCGCGGTCGAGCAGCCGCTGCCGTCGCCGGCCACGCCGCCCGTGGAAGCGGCGGCGTCCACCCCACCGCCGGTCGTGCGGGACATCGCCGCGACCGGGCGGGTACAGGCGCTGGTCATTCCACCCGCGGTCGAAACTCCGCCGCCGGCCGCGACCCCGGAGGTTCCGGCCGTCAGCGCCGTCGAGGCGGCCGCAGTTCCCGCGGCCGCTCCCGCCGGCCTCACCGCGCAGCCCCCGGTTCCGGAAGTCCCCGCCGCCGGCGCTGTCGAGCCGCCCTTGGTGCCGGAGATTCCCGCCGCGAGCGCGCCCCCCGCGGCGCCGCCGACCGAGGAGCCAGCAGGGGCTATGGCGGGCGATGTGTCGCTGTCGATGACCTCCGAGTCGCTGGCGCTGCAACACGCCTTCGAGGAATCGCGCTCCATCGTGCTGCCGCCCGGCCGCGAGCCGAGCGCGGCGCAGGACCGCCCGGAACTGGCGCGAGTCGACGCGGAGCTGCTCGACAGCCTGTTGAACAGCGCTGGCGAAGTCAGTATCTACCGCGCGCGGCTGGAGCAGCAGTTCTCGTCGGTCGAGTTCAACCTTGCGGAGCTCAGCCGCGTCGTGCAGCGCCTCAAGGAACAGCTGCGCAACCTCGAGCTCGAGACCGAAGCGCAGATCCTGCACCGCCACGACGACGATGGCCGGCGCCGCGACGACTTCGATCCGCTCGAGCTGGACCGCTACTCCTCGCTGCAGCAGTTTTCGCGCGCGCTCGCCGAATCGACCAGCGACGTCGCCAGCGTGCAGAGCCTGCTCGAGAGCCAGACGCGCGAGGCGCAGAACCTGCTGATGCAGCAGGCGCGCGTCGTCACGGACCTGCAGAACGGCCTGATGCGCACGCGCATGGTCCCGTTCCAGCGCCACGTCGCGCGCCTCACGCGCATCGTGCGCCAGGTGGCCGCCGAGACTGGTCGCAAGGTTGACCTCGTCGTCACCGGTGCGGCCGGCGAGCTCGATCGCCAGGTGCTGGAGCGCATGCTGCCGCCGCTCGAGCACATGCTCAGGAACGCCGTCGTGCACGGTATCGAGGCACCGGCCGAGCGTGTGGCCCTCGGCAAGCCGGAGGCGGGCCGGATCGAGGTGTCGCTGCGCCGCGAGGGCGCAGAGGTCGTCATCGCGGTGAACGACGACGGCCGCGGCATGAACCTGCGCGCGATCCGCGACAAGGCGCTGGCGCTCGGCCATATACAGCCGCGCCAGACGTTGTCGGATCAGGAAGCGATGCAGCTGATCCTCGAGCCCGGCTTTTCGACCGCCAGCACCGTCACGCAGGCGGCGGGCCGCGGCGTCGGCATGGATGTGGCCTCGACCGAGATCAAGCGCCTCGGCGGCGCGCTGCAGATGGACACCACCCCGGGCCAGGGCACGCGCTTCACGATCCGGCTGCCGTTCACGCTCGCGATCTCGCAGGCGCTGATCGTGCGGACCGACGATGAGCTGTACGCGCTGCCGCTGCCGAGCGTCGAGGGTGTGGTACGGCTGCCGCGCTCCGACGTCCAGCGGTACCTGGCGGATGACGCGCCGGGATTCGAATATGGCGGCCAGCGGTATCGCTTCCAGCACCTCAGCAGCTTCATTGGCGGCCGGCCGGCGCAGCTGCCGGAGAACGACGCGCCGGTGCCGGTCGTGCTGATTCGCGCCGGCGACAGCTCGACCGCACTGGTCACGGACGAGCTCGTCGGCAGCCGCGAGATCGTGGTCAAGAACGTCGGTCCGCAGGTATCGGGCATCCGCGGCATCGCGGGCGCGACGATGCTCGGCGACGGGCGGATCGTCATCATTCTCGACATGGGATCCCTGGTGCGCGGCGACTGGCGCGCGCGGCCGGTGGCCGACACCGAGCGCGAGCGCGCCGATCGGCGGATCTTCGCGCTCGTGGTCGACGACTCGATCACGGTGCGGCGCGTCACGCAGCGGCTCCTCGAGCGCAACGGCATGCGCGTGATGACCGCCAAAGACGGGATCGACGCGCTGTCCATACTGCAGGATCACGTGCCGGACGTGATCTTGCTGGACATCGAGATGCCGCGAATGGATGGCTACGAGGTCGCCGCACAGGTGCGCGCCGACGAGCGGCTGAAAAACGTGCCGATCGTCATGATCACCTCGCGCGTCGGCGAGAAGCACCGCGCCCGGGCGATCGAGCTCGGCGTCAATGAGTATCTCGGCAAGCCCTACCAGGAGAACCAGCTGCTCGATGCGATCGAGCCGCTCGTCAACCGGCGCCAGGAGGCCGTATGAGCGAGGCCGACAGCTCGGAGTTCTACGGGCTGCTGGTGCCGCTCGCGGACGAGCGGCTGATCGTGCCGCGGGCCTGCGTGGCCGAGGTGGTCGCCTGGCAGGAGCCGGCGCCGATGGACGGCGCGCCGTCGTGGTATGCCGGGACGGTCGCGTGGAACGGCCGCAGCGTGCCGGTGATCTCCTTCGAGGGCACGCTCGGTCGCAGCATGCCGCAGCCGAGCGGCCGCACCCGGATCGTCGTGCTGCACTGCCTCGGATCGCGCCTGCAGGTGGGCAACTTCGGCATTCTGACGCAGGGATTCCCGCAACTCGTGCGCCTGAACCCCGACGTCGTCAAGCCCGACCCGACCCGATCGTTCCCGGACCGCAGCCCGGTGCTGTGCGCGCTGCGCATGGTGAACGAGACGCCGCTCGTGCCCGACCTCGAGTACCTCGAGGGACTGATCGCCGACGAGACCTCGGTCGCTGCCTGAACGGCAGCGTTGCCTGCCGGCGAGGCGCCCGACCTGCGACGCCCCGGCTGACGCCGGGCCGGCTCAGTTCATCCACGGCTGGCTTTCGATTTCGTGCGCTTCCTGGTTGCGCCGCTGGGCCCGCAGCGCGTCGGCGAGCACCCGGCCCGCCTGTGCCCGCGCACTTCTGTCGCCGCTCGCGAGCGCCAGCGCCTTGCGGCCGCAGCCCTCGGCCTGATGCGCGTCGTTTTCCGCGAGCCGCAGCCGCCCGAGCTCGATCCACAGCAGCGGATTGGTCGGCTCTATCTTCAGCGCCCGATCGAGGGTCGCGGATGCGCCCGGCAGGTCGCGGCGGGCGACCTGGGCGCGCGCCTGGGTCACGAGCGAACTGGCGGCCGGCCCGAGCAGGTACTGGCGGGTCGGCGCGGGCGGCTGGGCCGGCGCTTCGGCGCCGGAGCTCGGCGGGGCTGCAGGCGCGGTCCTGCCGGGTGCGGCCGGCGGCACCGCCACCGGTACCGGCGGTGCCGGCTGGTAGGGGCTCGGCAGCGCGCAACCACCGAGCAGGGCTGCGGCGAGGGACGCGGGCCACAGCTGCCTCAGTGAACTATGTTCTTGAGCCATGTCTTCAGCTTGTCAGTCGTCGTCTCGCCAAGCGTACCGCCGCAGCCCGGCTTGCGGGGCAGCACCGTGCCCCTCGGCACGGCCACCGCGACTGCGTCCGCGCTGCAGGCCGGCGTCGTCTCGAGTCCGGTCGCATATTCTATCCAGCGGTCCTCGACCGACTCCGGCGGCACCGGCTCGAAGGACGTGGGTTTGAGGCTCCCGATCGCATCCGCCCACACCGGCAGCGCCCCGCTCGCGCCGGTGAGGCCGGTGATCCGATTGTCGTCGTAGCCGACCCACGCGACCGCGAGGTAGCTGCCCGTGAATCCGGCGAACCAGCTGTCGCGCGTATCGGAGGAAGTGCCGGTCTTGGCGGCCACGACGATGCCGGGCGGCAGCCGCGCGGTGGCGCCGCGACCGGTGCCGCGCACCGTGACCAGGGTCAGCATCCGGTCGAGTTGGTACACGGCCGCCGGCGGCGCGGCCGCTTCGACCTGCACCTTGAAGCTCTTGAGCGCCGCACCGTGCTCGTCGAGCACCGCGCGCACGGCGCGCAGCCGGGCCCGGAAGCCGCCGTTCGCGAGCGAGGTGTATACCTGGACGACCTCGAGCGGAGTCAGCTCGACCGAGCCCAGCAGCAGCGAGGGATTGAGCGCCGGCCGCTGCTGCAGGCCGAGTTCGCGCAGCGTGTCGGCGACCCGGCCGAGGCCGACATCGAGTCCAAGACGCACGGTCGCGAGGTTCATCGATTCGGCCAGCGCGCGCACCACCGGTACCGGGCCGTACACCTCGCGGGTGTAGTTCTGTGGCGCCCAGATGCTGCCGTCACCGAGCGTGAGTGCGAGCGGTGCGTCGTTGAGGATGCTCGCCGCCGTGTAGCGCCCGGTCTCGAGTGCGGCGAGATAGATCGCAGGCTTGACCAGTGAGCCGATCGGACGGCGCGCATCGAGTGCGCGGTTGAATCCGTCGGCGCCGACTTCGCGCCCGCCGACCACCGCGACCACGTCGCCGCTGTTGGGCTCGGCGACGATGATTGCGCCCTCAAGCTCGGCGGTCCGGCTATGGGCCGGGGGGTCGAGCCGGTGCAGCTGGCGGATCAGCGCGCGCTCGGCTGCGGCCTGTGCGCGCGGATCGAGCGTCGTGTAGACGGACAGCCCCGCCGCGCCGAGGTCGGCCTCGGCATAATCCCGTTTCAGGTGCCGGCGGACGAGGTCGAGGTACGCCGGAACGTAGCTGCCGCCGGGGGCGCGCAGCCCGAGCGGCCGCTGCGCCGCGCTGCTGGCCGTGGCCGCGTCGATCACGTGCTCGTCGGCGAGCTGCTGCAGCACCAGATTGCGCCGCTCGCGCGCGCGGTCCGGGTGCTTGCGCGGATCGTAGTGGGACGGGCCCTTGACGAGGCCGACCAGCAGCGCCAGCTCACCAATGTCGAGTTCGTCGAGCGGCTTGGCGAAATAGAACTCGCTGCCGAGCCCGAAGCCGTGCACGGCGCGCTCGCCGTCCTGGCCGAGGTAGACCTCGTTGAGGTAGGCGACCAGGATGTCTTCCTTCGAGAACCGCGCCTCGAGCCGCACGGCCATGACCGCCTCGGTCGCCTTGCGTGCGAGGCTCTGCTCGTCCGACAGGAAGTAGTTCTTGACGAGCTGCTGCGTCAGCGTGCTGCCGCCCTGGGTTACGTGACCGGCACGCAGATTGGCCCACAGCGCGCGCAGGATGCTGCGCAGGTCGATGCCGTGGTGCTCGTCGAAGCGGCGGTCCTCGATGGTCTTGACCGCCGCGCGCAACAGCGGCGGCACCTCCGCGGGCGACAGCACGATGCGGTCCTCGCCGTGCACCGGGAACACGCTGCCGACGAGCAGCGGATCGAGCCGGAACAGCGGCAGCTCGGTGCCATCGGTGCGCTGCAGGCCGGCGATGGCGGCCGCGCCGGCGCGGATGCGCAGTCGTTCGGGTTCGCGCAGCTCATCGACGAAACGCACGCGCCGCGCGTGCAGATCGAAGTCCCCGCCCCGCCGGCGGTAGACGCCGGGGCCGCTCGCCGGGTCGCCGGTGCGGTAATGGAGGCGCTTCAGCTCCTGTTCGAGGTCGTCCGCCGACACCGGCGCGCCGGCGTACAGCTCGAGCGGCTCGGCGAACACGCGGGCCGGCACCGACCAGAGCCGGCCCTGGAATTCGCGGGTCACGAGGCGGTCGAGATAGATCACCCAGCCGGCCAGCGCGACGGCCGCCAGCGCGCACGCGGCACCGACGATCGTCAGGACGCGTCGCCGGCGTGCGTGGGAGCGGGCCACGGGCGCGCCTCAGCCCAGGTCGCCGCGCAGCGCCTGCAGCACGGCGATCGCGGCCGCCGCGGCGGTCTCGCTGCGCAACAC
>Ga0181521_10001840_pt1 | contig 25966 bp, 26 predicted proteins | sample PEATcosm2014_Bin_32_FD_119764 | JGI IMG/M metagenome (GOLD analysis project Ga0181521, IMG submission 119764) | Peatland microbial communities from MTU Mesocosm Facility, Houghton, MI, USA - PEATcosm2014_Bin02_60_metaG | ecosystem: Environmental > Terrestrial > Soil > Wetlands > Peat | place...
CGCGACAGTCGCAGGCGCGAGCGGGCGCAGCGCCGAGCTTGCGACGAGCGTCTTGGAGCGCCATAGGGGCAAAGCCCCTGTGGAGTACTGCATTTCATAAGTCCACTCGGACTTATGAAATGCCGTACTTAGTCTCCGTCCTCGCTTCCTGCCGCCGGCTGATACGAATCGTCTCCTGGCTGCTCGTTTGCCATGATTTTCACCGCGCCGCACGAGATATTCGGTTTACACCTTTGCTCCGGAGAAAGCTATCAGCTATTCGAATGATACCACATGGAAATCCACCTGGTTGACCGACGTGCCGACATCCATCGGCGTCAGTTCGAGGCCGCGAACGTAGGGCTTGACGAGCAGGTCGGTCCGGCCGTGCGAGAGAAAAACCCACGGCGCGTCGGCGACGATGATCCTCTCCGCCTCGCGCAGCAGCGCGAGACGTTTTTCCGCTTGGAGTTCGCGCCGCGAACGGTCGAGCAGATCGTCCACCCGCGCGTTCGAGTAGCGCGCGCGGTTGCCCGCGGAGCCGGCCAGGCCGCTGTGAAAAATCCGCAGGAAGCTTTCCGCGTCGGGAAAATCCGCCGCCCAGGTCAGGCGGAAGAGATCCGGCTCCTCCTGGTTCGTCGCCTCGAGCAGCGCCGCGAGGTCCAGCGCGCGCAACTGGACGCGAACGCCGATCCGCTGGAAGTCCGCCTGCACCGCCTGCGCCGCCTCCGCGCCGGGCGGACGGGAATTGAAATACAGCGTCATCTCCGGCAATCGCTCGACCGGCTCAAGGCCCGGACCGTAGCCGGCCTCGCGCAGTTCGCCCCGGGCGCGCTCGAGGTCGTAAGAATATCCCGGCAGCGCCGGATCGCAGCCGGGCGTCTCGGGCGGCAGCACGCCCTTCGCCGGCGCGTCCTCGCCGCCCAGAATTTTCCCGCAGAGGAATTCCCGGTCCACGGCGTAGTTCAGCGCGCGCCGCAGGTGGACGTTCGAGCCCCATGGCCGGTGCGACATCGCGATGCCCAGGTACTGCGTGCTGAGCGTGGCCGTCGAGCGCAACTGGCCCCTCAGCGGGCCGGACTGCGCCTCCTTCAGGAATCCCTCCGGCACCGCGCAATGCTCCAGGCCGCCGGCCAGGTACTCCTGCCAGGCGACGAGCGGCTCCTTGATGACGCGGAACCGCAGCCCCGCGAGTTTCGCGGGGCCGTCGAAGTACTGATCGTTCCGCGCCAGGAGCACCGCGTCGTGATCGCGCCAGGAGACGAACCGGAACGGCCCCGTTCCGACCGGCCGCCGCCCGAACGGTACACCACCGAGCGGCGGAACTTCCTCTCGCGGAACAATGGCCGCGTTGCCCATCGCCAGCAGTTGGAGCATCAGCATCGGGCTGAACGCTTCCTTCAGCCGCAGCACCACCGTGTATGCGTCCGGCGTTTCGATCCCGGCGAGCGATAGCGCCTTTCCGTCCCGCAGCTCGCGCGCCCCGGCGATCGGCTCGACCACCCATGCCCTCTGCGAGGCGGTCTCCGGGCGCAGCAGCCGCTCGAACGAGAAGCGCACATCGTCCGCGACCATCTCGCGCCCGTTGTGAAACCGCACGCCCTTTCGGAGCGCGAAAGTATACGTCAACCCGTCGTCGGAGACCTTCCAGCTCTCGACCAGGTCGCCGACCGGCTGGAGTTTCGAGTCGAGCTTCACGAGATTGTTGAAAATGCGCCGCGCGACCCCTTCGGAATTGACATCCGTGAACAGCGCCGGATCGAGCGTGACAGGATTGTCCGTCAGCGGCAGGCGATAGTAGCCGTCAGCCGGCGGGCCGGACTCTGCCCCACGCCTGCCGCATCCGGCCAGAAAAAACCCCGCGATCACTATAGCGACCAACGCGCGCTGCAATGATGTCATACGCATAAAGCCTTGCCGGGAGGGCGTGATCGCAGACGCAAGGGACTCATCTCCGGGAAGTATACCGGCCCCTTCGACCAACCTCACGAAGCGGCAGGTCTCCGGTCTCCTTCGACCTGGCCTCCAGAAAAGCCGAGAACTTGCCGCTCGCGCCAAGCGCGGCAACTTCCCGATCGAAATCGTCAGCCTGTTCGATCAGAAAATCCTCTCCCGACGATGAGTGGAGCAAAACCGTTTGGCTCTTTGCCAGTTTGAGCACTTCGCTAAGGGTATGGCGTCCCTTGGTGAGATCAATGGTCCTCATAGCTCGACTTTCCGCCCCCGAATAAACAATTCGCTGTGTCGCTTTTGGCCTACGGCTAACACTCTGACTACGGCATCGGCTCTGATCTCGTAAAAGACGCGGAAGTCTCCGACTCTCAGTGCCCAAGGCGCTAGAGGATTCGAGCGGAGCGCCTTCCGCCTCTTGCTCTGGACATCCGCGTCCATCTCAAGGAACTGCCCGATGGCCTCGCGGATGATCCGCTGCTCATGTACTTCATAGTAGCCCAAGTCCTCGTAGGCGCTTGGGACAAACCGGACCTCGAATTTCATGATGTCAAGTTACCACGCCGTTGCCCAGTCCACAAGCCGTACAGTCTGTTTCCTTTCGGCCGAATACCAACGCTCAGCGGAGCCGGCTTGCGGGCGACCGCTGCGGCAAATTGTTCGGCGAGATACCTGGAAGAAAACGCGTTTCTGTGGAGCAAACGAGTTGAACACCACCTTTGGGCGCCGCTACTCCAAGGAAGAACAGGCCCTTCCTTTCAGCGCCGTAAGTTTCCTTCGCTTCCAAGTTGTAGTAAATAAGTCGGCGTGAACGAGACGGGGCTTTCATGAGTTTCGATGCGGTCTTTCTGACTTTCTCAGGCCAGAGAGCGGAAGACACACAGAACACTTCTCCGACAACACGGACCCCAGTTGGATGGCATGCCCTAATGTCGAAGCTGTTTTTATTGTTAGAAGTGCTCTCTTCCGCCGTCGGGCGCATGTCAAGTTCGGTGTATCCGAGTTGCAAAAGATGAGACGCCGCGGCGCAGCAATACCAATAGTGGATCAGTTGATTAAGGCATTCATAAAGGCTTTTCCCGCCCTTGGTCGGTTTCGAACGCAGCGATCTCGCGCGCTCGATGCCGGACAGATCCTGGCGTCCGGCCGTGGCTGAAATCGCAGTGCATAGCTGTTCCAAACCTCGCTCTACTTCGGTCATCCTCGTACGCACGGCCGTCGTTGTAAAAAATCTCTGAACGCCGTCCCTCGCAAGCTCTTGCCACATCATAGAACTCTCTTCGCACTTCCTCGCGGGCTTTCATAGATCACCCTGCCGTACTTGTTGGCCGGATAGGCAAGGCAGCCGATGACTTGCTTGGTCTCCTCGAACCGCCCAACCGACATGACAATTACGTCAACGGGATATCCCAGGCCTGTCAGCGCGCCATAGAGCCGCACGCTCTCCTCGCGGACATCACCCGGATTCGCCTCGATGACGAGCAGGTCAATGTCGCTGTCGCGGGCCATTAAACCGGTGGCGGCGGAGCCGAAGAGGATGACTTTGTCGGGCCTGGTCACGGTCAGGATCCGACGGACGATCTCCGGAACAATGGATTCGTCAATCGCTTCTGTTACAAGCGCGCTCATGTAACACCCTGTCCCATTTAGCTGTCGTCCGTCAATCCACAATCGCGAGTCGCCGGTCGCTAATCCTTCACCCCCAGACGATCATCCCCGGCTCGAACGGATGGACGAGGTCGGGATGGAACGGGAGGACGCGGACGGCGAATCCGCGGCGGCCGCTGTGGGTGCACGGCATGGCGCAGCGGTAGGTGTAGATTCCGTCGGAGGGCTTTTCGTCGGGCGTCATCCGCGTGTACACGGCCTCTTCGAGCTGGTCCTCGGCGGCGAGCGCGCCGAGGCCGAGCTGGACCTGGACCTCGTCGGGCCGCAGTTCTCCCAGCCGCACGCGGGCGACGACTTCGATCCGGTCGCCGACGAGGAGCGCGGCGTCCGCGGCCGACTGCACCTCCTCGACGCGGATGCCGCTCCATCGCTGGCGGATGCGCTGGCGCCAGGCGGCCAGGGACCGCGCCCGCGCGGGGCCCTCGGCCGCGAGCGTCTGGAACCGCTGGCCCGCGTCCAGGTAATAATCGCGCACGTAGTCGGCGGTCATGCGGTTGGTGTTGAAGTACGAGCCGATCAGGTGCATGGAGCGTTTCATCCGGGCGATCCAGCGCCGCGGCAGGCCGTCGCGCCCCCGCTCGTAGAAGAGCGGCGCCACTTCCTGCTCGAGGATGTCGTACAGCGCGCCGCTCTCGACGGCGTCCTGCTGTTCCGGGCTGTCGTACTTCTCGCCGTGTCCGATCACCCACCCGACTTCGGGCGTGTAGCCTTCGCACCACCAGCCGTCGAACGTGCTCACGTTCAGCGCGCCGTTCGCGGCGGCCTTCATGCCGCTCGTGCCGGAGGCCTCCAGCGGCGGCCTCGGCACGTTGAGCCAGACGTCCGCGCCCTGCACCAGGTAGCGCGCCACGTTGATGTCGTAATCCTCGAGGAAGATCATCCGGTTGCGGAATCCCTCGCCTCGGACGAAATGGTTGAGTTCCTTGATCAGTTCCTTGCCGGGCATGTCCATCGGATGGGCCTTGCCCGCGAAGATGATCTGCACCGGCCGTTGCGCGTCGTTCAGCAGCCGGCGCAGGCGTTCCGGGTCTTTGAGCAGCAGTGTGCCGCGCTTGTACTCCGCGAAGCGCCGGGCGAACCCGATGGTGAGCGCCTCGGTATCGAAGACCTGTTCCATCTCGCCCACGACGTAGGGCGGCGCGCCGCGGCGCTGCGCCTGCTGGCGGAGGCGCTTGCGCGCGAACCAGACCAGCCGCTCGCGCCGGCGCTCGTGCGTGCGCCACAGCTCGCTGTCGGGGATGCTCTCCACGCCGGCCCATACCGAGAAGTCCATCGGCTCCTCGAGGAACCGCGGCCCTAGGTAGCGGTCGAGCAGTTCGGTCATGTCGTGGCTCAGCCATGACCGCGTGTGGATGCCGTTGGTGATGCTGCCGATCGGCACGTCGTCGGTGGGAAGCCCCGGCCACAGGTGGCGCCAGAGCCCGCGCGAGACGCGGCCGTGAAGGGCGCTGACGCCGTTGCAGTGCGCGGCGAGGCGCAGCGCGAGCACGGTCAGGCAGAATTCCTCGTTCGGGTTCGTCGGGTCCTCGCGGCCGAGCGAGACGAATTCTTCCCAGCTGATGCCGATGTTCTTCAGGTAGGCGCCCAGACGCCGGTTGAGCAGTTCCACGTCGAACCGCTCGTTCCCGGCGGGCACCGGCGTGTGCGTCGTGAAAACGTTCGTCGCCCAGACCACCTCGCGCGCCTCGGCGCGGGTGAACTTGCAGCGCTCCATGATCTCCCGCAGCCGCTCGACGGCCAGGAACGCGCTGTGTCCCTCGTTCATGTGGCAGACGCTCGGCTCGATGCCCATGACCGTCAGCGCGCGCAGCCCGCCGATGCCGAGGAGAATCTCCTGGCGCAGGCGCATGTCGCGGTCGCCCGCATAGAGGCGCGTCGTGATCGCGCGCTCCCCCGCCTCGTTCTCCGGCAGGTCCGTATCCAGCAGGAACAGCGGCACGCGCCCGACCTGCACGCGCCAGATGTGGAAGTGCACCGCCCCGTTGTCGAGCTCGATCTGCCCCCGCAGCGGTTTGCCCGCCTCGTCCGAGACCAGCGTCACCGGCATGTTGTACCAGTCGTTCCTGGGATACGCCTCCTGCTGCCAGCCGTCGGCGGACAGGCATTGCTTGAGGTAACCTTCGCGGTAGAGCAGCCCGACCGCGACGAGCGGCAGGCCGAGGTCGCTTGCGGATTTCAGATGGTCGCCGGCGAGGACGCCGAGGCCGCCGGAGTAGATCGGCAGGCCGACGTCAATCCCGAACTCGGTGGAGAAGTAGGCGATCGTCCGGCCGGTCGCATTCGGATAGGTCTTCCTGAACCAGGTCGGCGCGTTCATATAGGCGCGGAACTGCGCATGAACGCGATTCATCGTCGCCAGGAATCCCTCGTCGCGCGCGAGTTCCTCGAACCGCTCCTGCGGCACCACGCCGAGCATCAGCGCCGGGTTCTGATACGTCTTGTCCCAGTATTCGGCATCCATGCGGATGAAGAGTTGGACCGCCTCCCAGTTCCAACTGAACCAGATGTTGTACGCGATGTCGCGCAGCGGCTCGAGTTGTTTCGGCAGCTTGGGCAGAACGTTGAAGGCCCGGACTTTCATGGATTCCCCCTCACTGGATCATGGGTTCCTTCTCGTAATCGTAATCTTACTCCTGATCATAATCGTCGTTTTCCCTGTAAACGAGATGCCGGCGATTACGATTAGGAGTAAGATCACGATTGCGAAAACAGCCGTGCAACGCGGCGCATTGTGCCATCGGCCCGACGCACTGTCAAGACAGCAGTTTCGCCAGCCGGATGAACTGCGCCACGGTGAACTGCTCGCAGCGGTCCGCTTCGGTCGCGCCGATTTCCGCCAGGAGGCGCGCGGCGGCCTCGCGGTCTTTCACGCGCCCGGCCATCAGCAGGCTGCGCGCCGCCTGCTTGCGGCGGTGCCGGAAGAGGTCGCCCGCAACCTGCCGGAGTTTCTCGAGGTCGCCGGCCGCGGCGCGGAGTTCAGCGTCGGGGCGGACGCGCAGAATGCTGCTTTCCACTTCCGGCTGCGGCCAGAACGCGCCCGGGCTGACGCGCCGCAGCACCTGCGTCCGCGCCGTGGCCTGGACAATGACGGAGAGATATCCGTACGCCTCCGTCCCCGGCGCAGCGCAGATGCGCTCGGCGACCTCGCGTTGAACGGTCACGACCATCTCGCACGGGACCGGGCCTTGCAGCAGCAGAGCGGAGATGACGGCCGTGCTGACCGAGTACGGCAGGTTCGCCACGACCTTCAGCCGCGCTTTGGAAATCGAGTCCATCGCGGCGGCGACCGCCTCGCGCACTTCCGGCGCGAGCGCCGCTCCCGGGCCCAGGGCGTCGGAATGGATCAGCCGCACGTTCGGCAAGCCCGCCAGCCGCTCCTTTGCCAGCGCGTGCAGCCTGCGGTCCACCTCGACGGCGACGACCGCGCCGGCGGCTTCCGCCAGGCAGCCGGTCAGCCCGCCGGTCCCCGCGCCGACCTCCAGCGCCACGTCGCGCCGATCCAGCTTCGCCTCCTCCGCGATCCGCCGCATCAGCGCCGCGTCCACCAGGAAATTCTGCCCGCGCGCGCGGCTCGGGCGGATCCCGTGCGCCGCGAACAGCGCCCTCAGCTCGGCGGCCGTCGGGATGGAGCATGTTGTCATGCGTTGACCTGTGGAATATTCTGCGCGGGCCAGCGCCGGAAAACCCACGATAGTCCAATGAGACCGAGCGCCGCAAGCGCCGCGCCCAACGCGTCGAGCCATAGCGGTTGAAACACGACGCCCGGAGGGAGTCGAGCCGAGTAGCCAGCAATCTTCCAGGGGAAAGCGCCCATTATGACGAGCGTAGGCTTAAGGTTTATCAACGCGTGGACGATCACGCACGGCCAGAGCGACCGGGTCCGCACGTAAAGCCATCCTGCGAGGAGACCACCAGAGAAGGCTGTGACGAATTGATACGGATTCCGGTGCCAAAGCGCGAACAGCACGGCCGATACCAGGATTGCCCTCGGCGCAGCGTATCGTCGCAGCAGTCCACGGAGGATGAGTCCCCGGAAAATCGCCTCCTCAGTGAGAGGCGCAACCACCAGCGCGGCGAGGAATTCGATTGGAGGCGCTCGGTGGCGCGAGGAGAACAGTTTGACAAGCCAGGCGGGCGGCGGGAAGAACCAATGCAGGCCGTTACCCGCTTCGGCAACCAGAATGCCAAGCCCGGCCGTCGCAACGATCATCGGAAGCAGGAGCCAGCCGTTGAAACGCTTCAGGCTCAGCGCCTCGCTCCAGGAACTGGAGACCTTGCGGAAGCCGAAGTTCAGCAGGAGGGCGGCAGCGGCAGATTTGAGCGCGAGGTAAATAAGGTCTCCGAACATCTGCGATGGCTTGGCCACCATCGCAAATACTGCCACGATCCGCGCCATGCCAATGAGCAAACCCATAAAAATCGCGGTATAAGCGATGGCACAGAAGATCCCCAAGACAGAAGGCTTTTCCGAGAGCGGCTGAGACGTGGGACGTTCGGCAGATACCGATGGCGGCGGCTGAGCCGCACTGACGCCAGCCGCCCCCGTGGGAAGATCGCTATCCATGCCTTCCCGCCATTTCCGCGGCGAGCAGTATTGCGGCAATCATGCTGCCGGGATCGGCTTTTCCCTGGCGCACGATGTCGTACGCCGTGCCGTGATCGGGCGAAGTCCGGATGATCGGCAGCCCGAGCGTGACGTTCACGCCGCTCTCGAACGCCAGCATCTTGACCGGGATGCACGCCTGGTCGTGGAACATGGCGACGAAGGCGTCATGGCGCGCGCGGAGCTTCGGCGTGAACGCCGCATCGGCCGGGATCGGCCCGTCGCAGGCGATGCCTTCGCGCCGCGCCTGCCGGATCGCCGGCGCGACGGATTTCGCTTCCTCGCCGCCGAACAGCCCCGCCTCGCCCGCGTGCGGATTCAGCCCGCAGACGCCGATGCGCGGCCTCCGCAGCCCGAACCATCGGCGCAGGTCTCGATGGACGATGCGGATCGTGTCGAGCACATTCTTCCGCGTGATGAGTTCGGGCAAATCCCTGATCGCCGCGTGCGTCGTCACCAGCGCCACGCGCAGCCCGCCGCCGGCCATCATCATCACCGGCTTGCGGACGCCGGCGCTCTCGGCGATCATCTCGGTGTGGCCGGGCCAATCATAGCCCGCTTTGTGGATCGCCTCTTTGCTGATCGGCGCGGTAACGACGGCGTCAATCCGGCGGTCGAGCGCCATCTGGACGGCGCATTCGATCCACGCGACCGACGCGGCTCCGCCCGCGGCGGTCGGGCGGCCCAGCAGCGCCAACCGGCCCGGACAATCTCCGCACTCCATCAGGAACGGGCCCTCATCGCGTCCGATCGGCTCGTCGGAAGCCCCGCGGAATCCCGGCGCAGCCAGATGCAGTCCGCCCGCGACGCGATGCAGGACCGCCGCGCTTCCAAAGACCATGAACCGCGCCGCCGCCCGCGCCGGCCGGTCGGCCAGCGCGCGAAGGACCACCTCCGGCCCGATGCCGCCGGGGTCGCCGAGCGTGATGCCGATGAGCGGCTTGCGAATCATAGGCCCTCGCCTTCGTACTCGTAATCGTAATCTTACTCGTAATCGTAATCGCCGCTAATATCGCGAGCAAGAACGCCGATTACGAGTAAGATTACGATTATGATTACGATACTTATTTGAATCCATGTTCTTCCAAAAACCCCTCCGTCAGCCGCCCGGACGGCATGGCTCCGCGCCCGCCGCGCGAAGCGGAGAGGAACCGGGCCACGTACTTTCCGAGCACGTCGAGCTCCAGGTTCACCCGGTCGCCAGCGGACTTCTTGCGGAGCGTGGTGTGGTCGAGCGTGTGCGGGATGACCGCGACGGAGAACCGGTCCGGCGCGAGGTCGGCCAGCGTCAGGCTGATGCCGTCCACCGCGATGGAACCTTTGAGGACCAGGCAGGAGAGTATCTCCGGCGGGGCGGAGACGGCGAGCGTGACCTGGCCGGGCGCGGCTTCCAGCCGTTCGATCCGGCCGACGCCGTCCACGTGGCCGAGCACGAAATGGCCGCCCAGGCGGTCGCCGACGCGGAGCGACCGTTCGAGGTTGACCTCGCCGCCGGCCGCGAGGCCGCCGAGCGTGCTGACGCGCAGCGTCTCGGCGCTCACGTCGAATTCCGCCACTCCGCCGCCGACGCGCGTCACGGTCAGGCACGCGCCGTCCACCGATACGCTGTCGCCGGCCCGGACGCCCTCGGCGACACCGCCCAGTTCCACCCGCAACCGGCCGCCCGCGCCGCCGGCCGTCAGCCCGAGGACTTTGCCGGTCCCCTCGATGATTCCCGTGAACATGCCGCGCTCCACAATTTCAAAATCAGACCCCGCAATTTCCTTAAACTTTCCGCCTACCTCCCGTACGCCGCGTCGGCGTTGACGAAGACTTTCTGGATTTCCGCCACAATCGGCGGAAGGCCCTGCGCATTCGGAGGATAGTAACTGATGCTCATGATCGAGTAGAGGTCGTCCTTGTTGTCGGCGGTCTTGACGCTGCCGTCGTGGAACAGGATGTTGACCGAATCGCCTCCGTGCGCGAGTTCCGGATAGGGTGGACAACTGACATCCAGCGCGAGCGCGCGCATGAGTCGGCCCTGCGGGTTCTGCCCGAGCGAATCAACGTGGAACGTGCCCGTCCCGATGCATTCCTGGCGATAGAGGTACGAGCAGTACGCGTCGCCGCCGGCCTTGCCGGCCGGCTTTCCGATTCGCGCCCCATCCACGTGCGCCGAGTTGCACGTATCCAGCGGGCAAAACAGCGCGCCCGGCTCAGCCAGGTAGCCCTGCGTCACCAGCACGCCGAGGCTGTCCGGAGCGCCCGCGGCGTTGTTCCACACCTGATTCGTCGGGGACGGCGTCACCGCGGGGATGCAGCCGTCGTAATGCTGGCAGTAGCTGTAAATCGCCAGCCCGATCTGCTGGAGATGACTTTGGCACTGCGCGATGCGCGCACTGGTCCGCGCCGCGCTCAGTCCCGGCGCGAGCAGCGCCGCCAGCAGCGCGAGGAGGCCGAACACCATGACCAGCTCGATCAGCGTAACAGCGCCCCCTTTGCAGGCCCTTCTCAAGCTCGCTCCACCTTCATGAAAGCCGCCGTCAGAGCTCATGGACCCAGCCCTTCGCCGGCAGGTGCCTGCGCGCGGCGCCGCGGCCGAGCCACAGGCCGGAGCCGGCGCTCACCCGGCCGATGCACGTCGCGCGGACGGGCAGGTCCGTCCGCCGCAGGAGCGCCTCCGCCTCCGCCGCGCCCGCCGTGAAGAACAGCTCGTAATCCTCGCCGTCGGTCAGCGCGTGCTCCAACGGCGTTTTCCCCGAAGTCCGCGCCAGCTCGCCGGCCGCGCGGCTGATCGGAATGGCCTCATCCCAAAGCTCGATCGCGACGCGGCTCTCCTCGGCCACGTGCCCCGCGTCGGCGGCCAGCCCGTCGCTCAAATCCACCATCGCGTGAATCGCGATCGCGCCGCGCAGCCACTTCGCCTCGTTCAGGCGCGGCAGGAAGGAAAGATGCCTGCCGAGGATCGAGCCGCCCAGTTCGCCGGTGACGAGCGCCAGGTCGCCCGGCCGCGCCCCGGACCGGAGCGCCAGCGCGGTTTCGTCCCCTGCGCCCAGGGCGGTGACCGTCAGCGTCAGCGGCAGGTCGCCCGACGCCACGTCGCCGCCGACGATCTGCACACCGAATGCGTCGGCGACGGACTTCATGCCGAGGAAGAGTTCCTGGAAGTATTTCAAATCCATCCCGCGCGGCGCAGCCAGGGCGACGACGACCGCCAGCGCGTCGCCGGCCATCGCCGCGATATCCGAAAGGCCGCGCGCCATCGCCTTGTGCCCGACCTGCGCGGCAGAGGCCGTCTGCGGATCGAAGTGCACTCCGGCGATGACCATGTCCGTGGTCACCAGAAGAACTTTGCCCGCCGGCATCCGCAGCGCGGCGCAATCGTCCCCGATCCCGACCGGCGCCGCCGGCGATGCCCCGACCTGTGTCCGAATCCAACGGATGAGGTCCAGTTCGTTCATCTCTGCAGCTCACGATTGGGAGATTGGGAGATTCGGTGATTGGGTGATTAGGAAATCAGAACAAGTTTCAAAGCCTCGTAATCGTAATCTTGCTCGTAATCGTAATCGCCGATTAACCTCCCAGCCGGACGAAGGCCGAGTACGATTAGGATTACGATTACGATTAGGAAGAACAGATCGCGCTCCGCGCCGTACGCAGGTTATGAAACAGGCTCTAATCACCGCATTCTCCCAATCACCCAATCACTTAATCTCCCACCGTCACTCGCGTGAAAGCGCGGAAATCCTGTCGCACGACCACTACGACCACGCGCTCGCCGGCGATCGTCGTGCGCAGCGCCGCCGAGGCGTCGCGGAGGTTCCGCACCGGGTTCGATCCGATCTGGATGATCACATCGCCGCGCTCGAGCCCCGCGCGATGCGCCGGCCCGTCGGGCGCGACCTCGGCCGCGTAAACGCCGAAATCCACGGCCGTGCCGGCCCGCCGGGCAATCTCGGGCGTCAGGTCGCTGCCGGTGAGGCCGAACTTCTCCTGCAGCAGTTCCGTGGGCGAAGGCTGCGGGTGCTGGCCGAGCGTGAGCTTCACCTCCAGCGCCTGGCCGCCGCGCTCCACGCGCAGCACGATGGCGTCGCCGGGCTTGTGCTGCACGATCTGCATGAAGAAGTCGAAAAGGTCCTCCAGCGGCCGCCCATCCACCGACGCGATGACGTCGTTGACCTGCAGGACTTTTTCCGCCGGGCTGCGGGCCTCGAGCTGCGTCACGCGCGCGCCTTTCCGGCCCGGGACCGTGGCGCCGTGCACGCCCGCCCAGGCATCGCAGACCTGCGGCGTGGCCAGCAGCGGGGCGAGGACGTCGCGCGCACGGTCAATCGGAATCGCGAAGCCGATTCCCTGCGCGCCGTCCACGATCGCGCTGTTGATGCCGATTAACTCGCCCAGGATGTTGACCAGCGGGCCGCCGCTGTTGCCCGGATTGATCAGCGCGCTGGTCTGGATGAGGCCGGTGTAATGGACCGCATCATCGCCGTTGCCGATGGTGATCTCGCGGTTCAGCGCCGAGACGATCCCGGAGGTCACGGAGTTCTCGAAGCCGAACGGATTCCCGACGGCGACGACCGGCTCGCCGAGCATCAGGTCGGAGGAAACGCCCATCGCGATCGCCTTGAGCGGCGTGGCCGTCTGCGCGCGCAGGAGCGCCAGGTCCGCGGCCGGGTCGGCGGCCAGCACGACCGCGTCGAACGTCTCGCCGGTGTTCAACGAAAGCTTGACGTTCGAGGCGCGGCGCACGACGTGCTCGTTGGTGATCACCAGGCCGTTCGAGGTGATGACGCAGCCCGAGCCGAGCGGCGCGTTGACTTTGCGCTGCTCCGTCGCCGGGCCGCCGAAGAAATCCTGGAAGAAACGATCGAAGGCGTCATCGCCCGTGCCGAAGGGAACCAGTCCGCCGCGCGTGACCAGCATCCTCTCGGTGCTGATGTTGACGACGCAGTCCTGCACTTTCTCGACGGCCGCGACGGTCGGCGTGCGCCGCAGCGCCAGGCGCGCCCCGGCGTCGTCGGCGGCCAAGAGCGGAAAGCACGCCAGCAACGCGAGAATCGCGAACGGGCGATTCAACGGCTCTCCTTTGACGGTTCGGGTTTCTTCGGCATGACGAAGTCCACCAGAAAAAGATTGATGGACGATCCCTTGAGCACGAAGATGCGCTCGCCGCCGGCGATCATGGCGTAGGAGTCGCCTTCAGAAAGTTCCTTTCCGATCAGCACCGTTTTCAGCGCCGGCGGCGGGGTCGGCTGGCCGGGCTTGGGCGTTTCGGCGGACTTGAGCGAAACGGTCACCCGGATGCGCGGCGCGTCGAGCCCGTACGCGCCGAGGCTCGCCGCCTTCTCGGCCTCGACCCGCTTCGCGTCGAGGAAGGCGAGTCCGTAGAGAAGATTCTCGACCCGGGCCCGGTCCGCCTCGCCCGGCGCGGGTTCGACGACCGTCCAGCGGCCGTTGCGCTGCTCGAGCGCCACGGCGCCGTCCGGTCGGACGATCCGCACGGCCACGGCGTCGTCCTTGTTGAACTGCAGCATCGTCCGCGAGACGAACAGGAGCGGCCCGACCGCCAGGCTCTCGAGCAGATCGGCCGGGACAATGAGGATCGGCCCCTGCTCGCCGCGGCGGGCGAAGCAGGTCTCCGGCTTGTCGGCGGGCTTGCCGAACCGAATCGTGCTCGGCGCGGCGTCCGGTTGGGTCCGAACCGTGATCGTCATTCGCGGCGCCGCCAGCCCGCACTCGGCCAGGCGCTCGGGCGGCGGATTGTCCACCCAGTCGGTCACCTCGAGATTGTGCAGGTCGTTGAGGAAAAGCACTGCCCGTTCCGGATCCACCGTCACGCCGGCGGGTTCTTCCATCGTCCAGGGGTCCTTCGGGTGGACGAGACGGATCGTCTGTGCGGGCTTGCCCGGCTCGGCGGCCGGGGCGATGGTGATCGAGGTCGCCTGGTCGGGGTTGAAGTCCAGCGCGATCCGCGAGCGCAGGTCCGCGGCTGATTTCATAAGTCCGTCGGCGGCCTGTTTATCGAGGGCGAAGACGGAGATGCCGCCTTCGTCCCGGGCGTAACACTTGTCCGGATGGTCCTTTACGTCCGCCCCGATCAAAAGAGCGCGGCTGGTTTGGCCTTCGAGGAGGGCCAGTTTGAAGCGGGGCTTGTCGAGGCCGAACTCCGCGGCGCGGCTGTCGTCGCCGTCGGCGATGAAGTCGCCGGCGTCCACGCGCAGCCCGGCGAGCGCGTCGAGCAGGCGCGCGACGGACGCGGCGTCGGCTTCGTCCTGCACGCCGCCGGCCAGGCGCCAGCCGGTCGTTTCCCTGGTGAGCGCCAGCGCGGTCCCGGCGGCCGGGACGAGGTCTATGCGCGTGACGGCTGTTTTGTCGAAGCGGAGCGCGGCCTTGTCGCGCAGGTCATTCACGCGTTCGGAGGCCTTCTCGAGAAGGCTGACCGGCGCCACGCAGACCAGGGGTGTCTTGGCATCCGCGCGCGCGACGTACACGCTCTGCCGGTCCGGCGTCTTCGCGCCGACGTACAGCGTCCATGATTTCGCGCCGATGCCGAAGGTGATCGAGCGTTCGGGCGGTTCGAGGCCGTAGGACTTCAGGTCCAGCGGCTGGCCTCCCTCGGGCGCGAGCTTGCGCGTGACCTTCAGAAATTCGATCTCGCCGAGGAGGGCGGTGACGGCGCCGGAGTCGGCCGACACGCTCAGGGGTTTGACGATGCGCCATTCGCGCTTCAGGCCTTCGGCCGGCCGCTCGAGTTCGATCAGGGCGTCCCCGTTGCGCAGTTCGAGCTTCGTCGCCAGGTCCGAAAGTCCCGACAGGCTCGGCTCGCCCGCCTCCCGGAACTCGCTCCCGGCGAAGAGGAGCGACTGCTCCTCCTTGAACGTGCTCGTCCTCGGCTGCCGCGCCGTGTACATCAGCAGGAACGCGCCGAGGCCGATGACCAGTGCCAGGAGGACGATCGTCGTCCGGAATTTCATTTACGCCTCACCCACCAGACCAGGCCGCCGATCAGAGCGACCGTCAGCGGCATGCCGATGACCGCGATGAAGAAGATCGCCTTGAACGTGGCTGGACCGGTGGTCAGCACACGGCGGTCCGCTTTCAGCGGCGGGATGCCGAGCTTGGTTTCCTTGTTGGTCAGCCAGTTCACGCAGTTCATCACGAGCGTGCGGTTGCCCTCGTAGCCGGCCTCCGGATGGCCGAACGCGATGTCCGAAGCCGTGTCGGTGGAGCCGAGGACGACCAGCCGCGCGCCTTTTTCAGGAGATTCGCCCGGCGGCCCGGCCGGAGATCCCCCCTGCGGGCGGCGCTGGACGGCCACGCCCACGCACAGCGGGCCCTTCTCGCCATGGTCGGGGTCGAACTTGAGCGGGCTCTTGGTCGGGTTCGGCTCCGCCCAACTGTTCGAGCCGGAGTAAATCAGCCCCGTCACGGCATAGTCCGACTGCGGTCCCGCCGGTCGGCCATATTGCAAGGGCGCATCCGGCGTCGCGGCCCTCACCGGCGCGACACGGTCCATCTGGCAGTTCATCTGGGTCACGTCGTCGGTGATCGGGTGACGGCCGTAGGCGTCCACGACCAGCATCGAAGAAAGCACCGTCCGGCCCATCAGGTCGCGGGCCTGCTCGATGATGATCTCGTCGTCATGCGCGTCCACGTTGTAATCGGCCAGCAGCGGATCGAGTCCGCCGAGCTTGCCGGGCGGAAGCCGCGGGTGAACGAGTACGAACAGCCGCCCGTTGTTCTCCAGGTACTGCCGCAGCATCTCCACCTCGCTGTCCGTGAAGGGCTTCTCCGGGCCCGCGATCACCAGCAGGTCGCAATCGGCGGGCGCCCGGCCCGCCTTCAGCAGGTTGAGCGTGGCGACGCGGCAGTTCTCCCGCTTCAGGTCGAGCACGAACTGGCTGAGCGCTTTCTCCTCCTCGCCCTCGATCCCCATCTCGCCGTGCCCGGTGAGGAAATACACGGCCGTCTGCTGATCCTCGATCACGTTCAGGATGGCGCTGGAGAGCTTGTCCTCACCCTTGAACGCCGCCGGCTCGGACGGCGGCGCGAACGGACTGCCCGGCGGCGCCTCCACGAGGTCGGTAAAAGGAATGTGGACGCTCTTCCTGCCGCATTCGACGATGACGCTGTCGGGGGCGGTCTTCTCTTCGATCCGGGCGAAGGCCTCGTCGGCGAGGGCCTTGTCGCGGTAAACGTCGAGGATGTCCACCTGAACCTTGCGCGATTGCGCCCGGTACTGCGCCGCCAGATCCTTCACCAGCGAGCCGACCTCGACGCTGCCTCCGTAGCCGACCTGCACCTCGCCGGTGCCGATGGCCACGGTGATCCGCACCTCTTTCTGCAACCCCTTGAGGATGTTGCGCGTCTGCGGGGAAAGCGTGTGCAGCCGCGCCTGCGTCAGGTCGAGAAACCACGCGTCCGTCTGCGGCGTGCCGGCGACGATCGCGTTGGCGATCGCCAGCAGCAGCACGGCCAGGCCCGCCATGATCCAGGCGTTGAGCCCGGCCAGAAAGTTTCGCCGCTGGATTCCGCTCCAGAGCCATTCGACGTTGATCAGAATGCCGCCCACCACGAGCGCGGCGCCGGCGAGGAACGGGATCAGGAAAGCGGGGCTCGATGTCCCGACCCGGTCGAAGACGGCGTAGAGCACCCACGCGATGAACAGGCTCAGCACGCCGACCGCGATGCCGGCGCGCGTGAGCCGCTGCCACAGAGTAGGCTTGCGGTCAGTCAATGCTCGCCTCCGGAGAACAGGCGCAATGGGAAAGAGGGGGACAAGGGGGACAATCGTCACCCTTCTTTCCCGTCGTCCCCATTATTCCCATGCCTCCCATCTCATCATCTCCAACGTCTGCTCTCGAGCACGCGGACGGACAGGAACAGCCAGAAGCCGGTCATGCTGAAGAAGTAGAACAGGTCCCGGAACGCGACGCGGCCGGCCGAGAACCCGTTGAGGTGCTGCATCGTGCCGAGATATTCCACGCAGGGCCGCAGCGGGGCGGGCAGGTAATCGCCGACCGCGCCGATCACCCACAGGACCAGCAGCGCCACGAGCGCGAAGACGGCGGCGACGATCTGGTTGCGCGTGAGCGTGCTGCAGAAAAGGCCCAGCGCGACGAACTCGCAGCCCATCGCGGCCAGGCCCAGGTACGAGGAGAATATCACCCCGACGTCCGGCTTGCCCAGGACTCGCAGGATGATCGCGTAGACCAGCGTCGGGGCGAGCATGAAACCGTAAAACGCCAGCGCGCCGATGAATTTGCCGAGGATGACCTGGAACTCCGTCACCGGCGCGCTCATCAGCGTCTCGATCGTCCCGCTGCGGTACTCCTCGCTCAGCAGCCGCATCGTCAGCAGCGGCGTGCCGACCAGGAAGAAGAACGAGATGATCCCGACCGTGCCCTCCAGACTGGCCTCGTGCGTCCGGCTGGCGAAGAGCCAGAAGAAAAAGCCGCTGAAGATGAGGAAGATGGTGATCACCGTCCAGGCCAGCAGCGAGAGGAACGCCGCGTTGATCTCGCGCCGGGCGACCGCCAGGACGTTGCGCATCAATCCCGCTCCTTCATTCGGCAACTTGTCCGCCGTAGCTTTAGCGAAGGCGGATCGGCAATCGGCATTCGGCATTCCCTAATGGCTATCCCCCGTCGTCAGGCGCACGAAGATGTCCTCCAGCGAAGGCTGCTCCTTGCGGAGCTCGCGGAGCGCCCAGCCGTTGCGGACCATGCGCCGGCCGACTTCCTCGCGCACGTCGGCGCCGGGCATAACGTCAATCTCGAAGACGGCCCACGGCGAGCCGCCCTCGGCGCGCCCCGTTTCGACCGGCGAAGCCGGACGGAGGACGCGGAGCACGCCGGGCGCCGCCTCCAGCACGGCGGCCGCTTTCTCCGCCTCACCCGGACCCACGCGCGCTTCGACGACCACCTTCCCGCCGCCTGACGACTGCCGCGCGATGTTGGCCAGCGTGTCCTGAAAGACCAGCTTGCCGCTCTGGATGATGATCACGCGCCCGCAGACCATCTCGACCTCGGGCAGGATGTGCGTGCTCAGGAGCACGGTGTGCTTCTGGCCCAGGTCGCGGATGAGGTCGCGGACCAGGCGGACCTGATTCGGATCGAGGCCGATGGTCGGCTCGTCGAGGATCAACACCGGCGGATCGCTCACGAGCGCGTCGGCCAGCCCGACACGCTGGCGATAGCCCTTCGACAGGCTGCCGATCAGCGTCCGCTCTGCCTCGGCCACGCCGCAGCGGTCCATCGCGTACTCCACCCGCATCCGGCGCTCGCGCCCGGGCACTTCCTTGATCCGCGCGCGGTACGCCAGGTATTCGCGCACGCGCATCTCCGGGTAAAGCGGCGCGCTTTCGGGCAGGTAACCGATATTCCGCCGCACTTCGAGCGAGTCGCTGAAGACCTCGTGTACTGCGATGGTCACGCGGCCGGACGTGGCCGGCAGAAAGCAGGTGAGGATGCGCATCGTCGTGGTTTTCCCCGCGCCGTTCGGCCCGAGGAAGCCTACGATCTCGCCCTGCTCGACCTGGAACGAGATCCCGTCCACGGCCACCGTCGGGCCGTAGCGCTTGGTCAACTGCTCCACCTGGATCATCACGGCCGGAAGCCTTCCGAAAACGCGGGATTCGTTCCCTCGACAGGCGGTGGAACGGCGAATTCACATTCTAATCCCGCCGCGTGCGGTATTTCAAGTTTGAAGATGCGGCGCCGGTGTGATAGAATCCGGCCCGTCCAAAGGCCCTCTCGAGGGAGAACGCGGAATGAAAGTCCACATTCGCAAGAGCACCATCAAGAAGATTCGCAAGAGCGGCTTCAGGGCGCGCATGAAAACGCGTGGAGGCCGGAAGGTTCTCAGCCGCCGCCGGTTCCAGGGAAAGAAGCGCCTGACCAACCTCTAGCCCGCTTCAGCCGTTTCGCCGTTCATTCGGCAATCGGCATTCCGCGTTGCTTCCCACATGGCGCGGCACGTGGCATGATGCGCGCGGACGGTGTCCTGCGTATTCTGCGCATAGCCGCCGCCGAGCACCCCGGCTACGGGGATCCTCCGGCGCGCGCAGTTCCCGATCACTCGGTCGTCCCGCTTCCGAAGTCCCTCCAGCGTCAAGGCCAATCCGCCCAGTTGATCGCCCGCCAGCGGGTCCGCGCCGGCCAGGTAAACCACCAGTTCCGGGCGGAACGCGTCGAGCACCTCCGGCAGGTGCGCATCGAGCAGGCCCAGGTAGTCCTCGTCGCCGATCCCGTCCTCGAGTCCCACATCGAGCATCCCCGGCTGCTTGACCGGGTAGTTGTTCTCCTGGTGCATGCTGAAGGTGAACACCGAGGGATCCGACCGGAAGATGAAGGCCGTCGCATTGCCCTGGTGCACGTCCAGGTCCACCACGGCGACGCGCGCGGCCCGCCCGTCGGCGCGCATGCGGCGGATCGCAACGGCGATGTCGTTGACGTAGCAGAACCCCTCCGCGTGATCCGGGAAGGCGTGGTGGAACCCGCCGGCCAGGTTCATCGAGAGCCCCTCGCTCAGCGCCCGGCGGCAGCAGAGGATCGTCCCGCCCGTCCCGAGCAGGTTCGCGCGGACGATCGGCTCGCTGATCGGCAGCTCCGACGACCGCGTGCGCGCGGTGTGCCGGAACGCGAACAGGTCGCGGACGTACTCCTCCGTGTGGACGAGCAGCAGGTCCTCGCGCGAGGCCGCCTCCGGCGCCAGAAACCGCTCCGCCGGGATGTCGCCGTCCTCCAGCAACGCCTGGTGGACGAGCCGGTACTTCTCCGTCGGGAACACGTGCGCGCCGATGTCGCAGTAGTACTCCGGCGAGTAGACGAAGCTGCAGCGAGATGAGCAGGTCTTTTCTTCACACATAGCTGCCTGGCAAGGTCAGTGCGCGCCCGCACGGTCTTCCGCGGCAACCTCGGCGCGTAGTCAGGTTTTCTCGTCCTATATCAGCCAATGTTCGGGAAGAAGTTCGCGGAGGAGGACCTGCCGGCCTTCAGCAATAATAACTTTGCAGTCGAGATTCCGAACGTCAATTTGTGCCATCGTCTCCCTGCAACGGCCGCAGGGAGGCATGATCCCTTCGCTCCCAACGGCCACGACCGCTTCGATCTGCGTCTCCCGGTGCTTCAGCATTTCGGCAATCGCGGCCACCTCGGCGCAGAAGCCGAGTCCACACGCCAGGTCAATACAAATTCCGGTGTAGACATTCCCGCGAACAGTCCGAATAGCGGCGCCGACTCCGCCGGCGGAGAAGTCGTCGCGCAAGTTCAAGTCCCCGACTACTGCGCGGGCGGCCTCGACGAGCTTGGCTGCGGCATCGCTCATGTCTTCCTCCCTCGGACTATACGCTCGAGCGAGCGGCGGGATGAGCGGCGCACTCGAACGCGGCGGCGGCCTCGCTTCGCGTTGCCGGGCGGCGCACGCGTCACGCCCCCCGTTTCGCGCGATAGAACTCCACCGCTTTCGGGACGCCCTGCTCGAGCGCGACGCGCGGGCGCCAGCCGAACTCGTCGCGGATGCGGCTCGCGTCGAGCGCGATGCGCCGCACTTCGCCCGCGCGGAATTCGGAGTGGACCGGCTCGATCTTCACCCCGACGGCGTCGCGCACGGCCGCGAAAATCTCGTCGTCGCTCACCTCGCGCCCCGCGCCGACGTTGTACACGCCGCCGTCGCCCCGGTCGAGCGCCAGGACGTTCGCCTGGACGATGTCGGAGACGAAGACGTAGTCGCGCGTCTTCGTCCCGTCGCCGAAGATGGTCGGCGCTTTGCCCTCGAGCAGCAGCTCGCTGAAGATCGCCACCACGCCCGCCTCGCCGTGCGAGTCCTGCCGCGGGCCGTAAACGTTCGCGTAGCGCAGCACGGTGAAGCGCAGCCCGTTGAGCGCGCCGTAGAGCTGAAGGTATTTTTCGGCGGCGTACTTGGAGACGCCGTACGGGCAGAGCGGGCGCACCGGCGTGTCCTCGCGCGCGGGCAGCTTCGGCGGGTCGCCGTAGCACGCCCCGCCGGAAGAGGCGTAGATGACTTTGCCGCAGCCGTGCGCTGCGGCGGCCTGGAAAAGCCGCACCGAGCCGACCACGTTGACCGTGGCGTCGAACTCCGGAGCGTCCACCGAGCGCCGGACGTTGACCTGCGCGGCGTGATGGCTCACCGCCTCCGGCCGGAATTCGTCGAAGGCGCCCGCGAGCCGCTCGTCGAGCAGGCTCATCCGGAAGAGCTTCGCCCGCGGGTTGACGTTCTCTCGCTTCCCGGACGAGAGGTCGTCGAGGACCGCGACCTCGTGCCCCAATTCAATGTACCGGTCGGCCACGTGACTGCCGATAAAACCCGCGCCGCCGGTGACGAGAATTCGCATGAAGCCCTTTCGCGCATGAGAACCCTTGCTCCGCACCCGCATTCGCCCGGCTTCCGTCAAAACAGCATAGCCGCAAAGAGGCGCAAGAGGCACGGCTTAAACGAAGCAGGTTTCGCTTTCCGTCTTCAGACTCTTGCGCCTCTTTGCGGCAAAGCCGCCGTTCATTACGCACCCGCCTACGGCGGGCAAGCTCCGCGCTCCGCGCTCGCGGTTCTCACGCCTCTTTTTACGAAGGCTTTTTCGGGTTGTCCTTCTCTTCCGGCGGCGGCTTTTTCGGAGCGTCCTTCTCCTCGGCCTGTTTTTCGCCGCCGCCGTGCTCGGCGCGGATCCGCGCGAAAACCATCCGCCCGGCGCTCGTCTGGAGCGTGCTGGTCACGACGACGATGACCGACTCGCTGATGTGCGTCCGCCCGCCCTCGACCACGACCATCGTTCCGTCCTGCAGATAGCCGACGCCCTGTCCGGGCTCGTCGCCGGGGCGGAGAACCTGCACCGTGCGCTCCTCGCCGGGCAGGACGGTCGGACGCAGCGCGTTGGCGATCTCGTTGAGATTGATGGTCTCCACGTTCTGCAGCTCGGCGAACTTGGCCAGGTTGTAATCGCAGGTCAGGATCCGCGCCTGCAACTGGCCGGCCAGGCTGACGAGCTTGCTGTCCACCGTGTTCCCGCGCGCGGCGCGGCCGTCGTGAATCTGAATCGCCAGCCGCTCGTCGCGCTGAAGGCGCTGCAGCATTTCCAGCCCGCGCCGCCCCCGGTTGCGGCGGAGCCGGTCGGCGGAGTCGGCGACGTGCTGAAGCTCCTGGAGCACGAACTTCGGGATGATCAGCGTCGTGTCGAAGAGCCGCGTCTCGCACAGTTCAGCCAGCCGGCCGTCAATCACCGCGCTCGTGTCAATCATCACCGGCCGCGCGCCCTTTTCCTCTTTCTGGAACTCCACATACGGAATAATGAAGCGGAACCGGTCGCGCGTCTTGTAGATCACCATCACGCAGACGTAACAACTGACCACCGCCAGCGACAGGGTGATCAGCAGTTGCTGATCGCGATTGCTCAAGCTGCCGACCGCCGGGACGTTGGCCAACTGCAGGATATAGTTGAAAAGGATCGCGATGAGACAGCCGGTGATCAGCCCGAACACGATCGCGCTGATGGATTGGATCGGTCGTTTGCTGAGCACGAACTCGATCGCGATGATGCCCAGCGCGGCCGTCAGCCCGATCAGGATGCCCGCGAGCGCATTGTCCTCGCCCGCGAATTTCAGGCCGATGCCCGCGCACGCCAGCAGAAATAAAACCCGCATCACCCACGCCGTCATGGCGCCTCACCTCCTTTCTGCGTCATCATCCGGATCTTCGAGGTCGGGACCCATTCGTACGTCCCGTCCGGAAGGTGAAAGACCCAGTCCGTCTCGTTTCCCGGCCCGGTCGCGAGAGTCACAAACTCCCCCTCGAACTGCTTCTGGTCGCGCGTCGTCACCAGCCACAGCGTGCCGGCCGGCGGCGCCGCCGGCCCGGCCGGGACCGTCGCGCGCTCCGGCAACGCGGTCTGGGCGGGCCTCGGCCGCGCCGTCAAAAGCGCGGTGAGCGCCACGATCAGCGCCGTCACCGCCACCGCCGCCGTGATCAGCGCAACCCACGTCGAGATGCGCTGACGGCGCGTCGCCATGCGAGATTCCCACCGCAGCCCGACGCCCCGGCCCGCCGACGTCCGCGTCGGCCGCGAAACCGCCTGCGCAACCCGCGCGAGCAACTCCTGCACGACTCGATCCGCCGGGGGACCCGCAGGAGCCAGTTTTTCCAGGTCCGCCAGCAGTTCGGCGATCTGAGGATACCGCTCCGAAGGCTTCTTTGCAAGGAGCCGCACGATAATCCGCTCGAGCTCCGGCGGCGTTCCGGGCGCCGCGGCCAGCAACGGCGGCACCGGCCCCTGCACGTGCTGCCGCAGGATCTCGATCGTGTCCTTGCCGCCGAACGGCGGACGCCCGGCCAGCATCTCGTAGAGCGACACGCCGATGGAATACAGGTCGGAGCGCTCGTCGGCCTTCTCCCCGCGCGCCTGCTCCGGCGACATGTACTCGGGCGTGCCGAGCACCGCCCCGGCGGCGGTCAGGTCCTGCCGCTCCGCCCGGCGCGCCAGGCCGAAGTCCATCAGCACCACGCGCCCGGAAGCGTCCAGCATGATGTTGCCCGGCTTCACGTCGCGGTGGACGATCCCGGCCCGGTGCACGGCCTCCAGCGCGCGCAGCACCTGCCCCATGACCCCGAGCGTCTCGGCGACCGTCAGCCGCCCGGCGGCGGCGAGCACCTCCTTGAGCGACATGCCCGTGATCAGCTCCATGGAGTAGTAGCTGACCAGCCCTTCCTGGCCGACGGCGAAGATGCGGATGAGGCTCGGGTGCTCCACGCCGCCCAGGGCGCGCGCCTCCTCATGGAACCGCTCGCGCAGCACCGGGTCGCGCGCCAGCTCCGCCGGCAGGATCTTGATCGCCACTTCGCGGTCGAGCACGGGGTCGTACGCCCGATAAACGCACGACATGCCGCCGCTGCCCAGCGGCTCGCGCAGTTGGTAACGGCTGAATTTCTCTCCGGGTGCGATCACGCGTCCACTCGATAGCATCCTCGCCCGGAACCGCATTCAGGGCCTGGGCCATCATCGTAATCATTCCCGCGCCGGCGCGCAATGCCGGCGGGCCGCACCGCCGCCGGCCATTTCCAACCGGGGAAATCTACCCGTTCCCCCCGCAGAAAGCGCTTGACAGGCCCGCGCGGCTGGTCTATACTGATCGGTTGCCGGTCGTGACCATGACTTTCTGTTTGGGCGAGGAAAACCCATGCGCAAGCTCATGACGACTGCGTTGCTGGCTGGGGTCTGCCTGTCCATCAGCGGCTGCATGACCTTCGACCAGGAGCATGACCGCAAGATCGTGCGCTACTGGAAGAACGACATCCGCATGATTCACGAAGACATTGATTTCATCCTCTATTGCGACATGGATTCGGGGATCGGCGAGATTTACCTGCGCTGAGTCCGAACCCGACCGCCCGCTGCGCTCCGGCAGCGGGTTGCCCCGCGAAAGCGCCTGCCTGCCACGCGCCCGTTTGATCCGTTCGCCTGCCGGCTTGTGCGGCTGATTGCCCTCGCGATATAATCCGCGCGTTCAGCCTGTGCGGAGGCAGCGCCTTGGGACGCCCGGTTCCACATGCTCCCGTGCGCCTGGTCGTCGGAATGCTCAGCGCGTCCGTTGAGACGTTCGGCCGCGCAGAGGCGGCGATGTCGGAGCGTTTCGGGGAGATCGCGCGGACGAGCGAGGTCATGCCGTTCCATTTCACCAGTTACTACGAGGCGGAAATGGGCGCGAACCTGCTGCGCAAGTTCATCGCGTTCGCGCGGCCCGCCGACGCGGCGGAGCTTGCCGAGACCAAGCTCTGGACCAACGCGCTCGAGGACCGGTTCGCCGCGGAGCCGGGATTCGCCGTGCGGCGGCCGATCAACCTCGATCCCGGCTATGTCGCGCCCTCGAAGCTCGTGCTGGCCACAACGAAGGACCACGCGCACCGCGTCTACCTGGGTCGCGGAATTTACGCGGAGGTCACGCTGACTTTTCTCAAGGGCGCCTTCGAGCCGATGCCGTGGACTTATCCGGACTACCGCACCGAGGCGTATCGCCGCTTCTTCGAGCAGGTGCGCGCCGACCTGTTCGCCCGGCCGGGAACGGCGCACCCTTGACCGATCGAACGATCGAAAGGACAGGCAACTTGTCCGCCCGGTCCATTCTGCCCGGTCCGTGAAAGGAAACGAGATGGAACGAACGCTGCTGATCGTGAAGCCGGACGCGCTCCAGCGCAAGCTCGCGGGAAAGATCCTCGGCCGGTTCGAGGAGAAGGGGTTCCAGATCATCGCCGCGAAGATGGCCCGGCTGCCGGAAAAGACGATCCGGGAACACTACGCCGCGCACAGGGGGAAAGCGTTCTACGAGCCGCTGGTGCGCTACATGACCGCGCAGCCGGTGCTGCTGCTGGTGGTCCGCGCGAAAGGGGCCGTCGCGATGGCGCGCAAGATGATGGGCGCGACGTTCGGCTGCAACGCGGAGCCCGGCACGATCCGCGGCGATTTCGCCGTCAGCAACCGCTTCAACCTCATCCACGGCTCCGATTCGCCCGAGGCGGCCGAGAAGGAGATCGGCCTCTTTTTCTCGGAAGAGGAGCTCTTCGACACGCCGGATTCGCAGGAGTCCGTGCTCTATGATCTCTCGACGGGCGAACGGGTTTGAACGGCGATTTGCGATATCTGATTTCCGATATCTGATTTCTGATTGCTCTGTTGAAAGCATCATGTTTTCAGCCGATTCCATTGTCATTCCCCAGAGTGCGCCGTGTACGGCGCACGATGCGAAAGCGGGAATCCAGAATCCTGCGCAGAACGTGGATTCCCGC
>Ga0181521_10001843_pt1 | contig 25944 bp, 19 predicted proteins | sample PEATcosm2014_Bin_32_FD_119764 | JGI IMG/M metagenome (GOLD analysis project Ga0181521, IMG submission 119764) | Peatland microbial communities from MTU Mesocosm Facility, Houghton, MI, USA - PEATcosm2014_Bin02_60_metaG | ecosystem: Environmental > Terrestrial > Soil > Wetlands > Peat | place...
CCCGGCGCCGCTTCCACGCGCACCGCCGAGATCGCCAAGGAAGCCGCCATCATGCAGATGATCAACGCCTACCGCGTGCGCGGTCATCTCATCGCCGACCTCGACCCGCTCGGCCACGAGCCCAGCTATCACGCCGAGCTCGATCCGGAAACGTATTCGCTCACCATCTGGGACCTGGACCGCGAATTCCTCACCGGCAGTCTCGGCGAAGCCATCGGCGAGGCTGGCCCCAAGCCGCTCGCCACCCTGCGCGAGATCCTCGAAACGCTGCGTGAAACTTACTGCGGCAAAATCGGCTGCGAGTACATGAACATTCAGGTGCCGGAGCAGAAACGCTGGCTCCAGCAGCGCATGGAGCCGGGCAAGAACCACTGGGCGCTCGCCCCCGAAACCCGCCTCCGCATTCTGCGCAACCTCGTTGCCGCGGAAGGCTTCGAGCACTTCCTGCACTCCCGCTTTGTCGGCCAGAAACGCTTCGCGCTGGAAGGCGGCGAAACCGCGCTCGCCATCCTCGAAGAGATCCTCGAACGCTCCAGCGCCGGCAATGTCCACGAGATCGTCATCGGCATGGCGCACCGCGGCCGTCTCAACGTCCTCGCCAACGTGGTCGGCAAGGACCTCAAGCAGATCTTCTCCGAATTCGAGGGCGACATCGATCCCTCGAGCACGCAGGGCTCCGGCGACGTCAAGTACCACCTGGGCGCACACGGCGTCCGCCGCTGCGAAAACGGCCGCGAAATCGCGGTCTCGGTCGCCCCCAACCCCAGCCATCTCGAAGCGGTCGATCCCGTCGTCGAAGGCATCGTGCGCCCCAAGCAGGACCACCTCGGCGACACCGCCCGCGAACGCGTCATCCCGCTGCTGATCCACGGCGACGCCGCCTTCGCCGGTCAGGGCGTGGTGGCCGAGACCCTCAACCTCTCGCAACTCGACGGCTATTCGACCGGCGGCACCATTCACCTGGTCATCAACAACCAGATCGGCTTCACCACTCTTCCCGACGAATCGCGCTCCACGCCGTACTCGACCGACGTCGCGCGCGGCGTGCAGGCGCCCATCTTCCACGTCAACGGCGATAGCCCGCAGGCCGCCGTCCGCGTCGCGCAGATCGCTTTCGATTACCGCCAGAAGTTCAAGACCGACGTGGTCATCGACATGATCTGCTACCGCCGTCACGGGCATAACGAAGCCGACGACCCCAGCTACACGCAGCCCATCCTTTACCGCAAGATCAAAGCGCATCCCTCGGTGGCCACCCTCTACGCCGACCGCCTGGTGCGCGAGGGCGTGGCCACCGCCGAGGAAGTCGCCGCCATTCGCCAGCAGGTCAGCCAGCGCCTGGCCGCCGGCTATGACGCCGCGCAGGCCCAGGCCGAGCATTACCAACTCCAGGAGCTGAGCGCGGTGCCCACCGGCGAGATCTCCGGCTTCTGCCCGCGCACCGCCGTCAACCAGCAGGTCCTCGAGCGCGTGATTCGCGGCATCGCCAATTTTCCGGCCACCTTTCACGTCCATCCCAAGCTGCGCGGCTTCCTCGACAAGCGCCGCAATACCATCGCCCAGGCAACGCCGCTCGATTGGGCGCTCGGCGAATCGCTCGCTTTCGGCACCCTCGCGCTCGAAGGCACCGCCGTCCGCCTCAGCGGCCAGGATTCCGGCCGCGGCACTTTCAGCCAGCGCCATCTGGCGTTTTACGATTTCGAAACCGGCAAGCGCTACATTCCCTTGCAGCACATCTCGCCCGACCAGGCCCGCTTCGATGTCTTCGATAGCTCGCTGAGCGAATACGCCGTGCTGGGTTTCGAATTCGGCTACAGCGTGGCCGATCCGCTGACCCTGGTCATCTGGGAAGCCCAGTTCGGCGACTTCGCCAACGGCGCGCAGATCATGATCGACCAGTTCATCTCCTGCGCCGAATCCAAGTGGGGACAACCGAGCGGCTTAGTGATGTTACTGCCGCATGGCTTTGAAGGGCAGGGCCCCGAACATTCGAGCGCCCGCATCGAACGCTACTTAGTCCTCTGCGCCGAAAATAACATGCAGGTTTGTAACTGCACCACTCCGGCGCAATTCTTCCACTTACTCCGCCGCCAGATGTACGGCGGCTCCGACCGCCGCGGCGTGCGCAAGCCGCTGATCGTCTTCACCCCCAAGAGCCTGCTCCGCCATCCGCGCGCCGTTTCCACCGTGCACGATTTCGCGACCGGCGGCTTCATCGAGATCCTGGATGACTCGGCCGCCGACCCGCAGCGGATTTCCCGCGTAGTCTTCTGCTCCGGCAAAATCTACTACGACTTACTGCTAGCCCGCGAGGAGCGCAAAGCCGATCACGTCGCCTTGGTCCGCGTCGAGCAGCTTTATCCGTTCCCATCCGACCAGGCCGGTGAAATCCTGGCGCGCTATGCGCCTACCGCCGAAATCGTCTGGGCGCAGGAAGAGCCGAAAAACATGGGCCCCTGGCGTCACATGCACGAGCAGATGCAGCCCCTCGCAGAGCCCACCCGCCGCGAAATCCGCTACGTCGGCCGCGCCGAATCCGCCAGCCCCGCCACTGGCTCCGGCAAGCGCCACCAGCAAGAACAGCACGAGATCGTCGACGACGCCCTAACCCCCGGCCCCCTCTCCCAAACCAAACGGGTGAGGCTGGTGGCGAAGCGGAAGAAGTAGGGGGGGAGGAGGCGTGGCCAAAGCCGACTATCAGGTCAGTTCAAGCTGGCCTGTCTTCCCCGTAGTAGCTTTCATAGAGGGCGTCGGCAATGCAGTCCGCCCAGAGGTATGCCTTCGACCCTGCGGCAACGCCGGCCTGACGCGCCAAGAGCTTCCCTTCCTTCGCGATCTCGGTCATGCTCACCGCCAACCCAGAATGGAGATCGGGCCAGGCGGGATAGGCCATTTCCGAGGTTGAATCCTCATCGCGATAAAGGCGTAGTTCCGTATCGGCCTTCTCGAAGTCACCGTGTTTGAGGACGAGCTGGGTCCAGATGGTTCGCGTGTTAGCGACCCAGCAGATGCTCGGATTGAGCATACAGGACGCTTCCGAGCCAACGCCGATCTGCAGATACTGCAACCCAGCCTCATGGATTAGTCTCGGAACCTCATGTGCGTCCTCGAGCGAACGGAAATGTCGGGACAAGACCCACAGCCTGTTTATAGCATTAAGATTCTCGCCCAGGATCAAGGGTCCAAGGCCGTGCTCCACTGCACTGTAGTTTCCATTTGGATCGCTCACGCCGAGTAGAAGTTCGGCGAACTCGGATCGCTTTCTTCGCTTCATCAGGTCCAGTAATTGTCTGTGGATGGAATAGCGAAGATCGTAGTGCTCTAGAACTACTTCCCAATCAAGATCGGAAATCGCCGACACGCTAAGGCTCTCCTCGACAAACCCCCAGGAGGCGGGAACAAGGTCCTATTCATTCTACATCGGCAATTGAAGGGCTCCGGCTACCAAATTCCTAATTGCCACGCGAACCGGTCAGCCGGCCCGCTCGACCTTTCCGCCCTCGCGTCTACTCCGCAAACGCCGCCGCTCGGCTCACGGCCTCAAAGATGGCGGATCACGACGCCCGTTCACGCTCGAAAAACTGCATCCCGTTCTCACGGAAGTTGTCCAGCGAAGTGAACTGCTTGTCGGCAGCGCTGGTGATGCGGGTGCGGTCCTTTCTGGTGATCCCGCCTTCGAAATCCTGGTGGACCATCACGCTCTTGAACGGGAGGCGGCGCCTTTGGAACTCCAGGCAGGAAATCGTGGTCAGGCGGGCCTTGTCGCTGTCCTTGATCCCGAACAGGTACAGCGGGCGTTGACCGGCATCGAACTGGTAATCCACCTCGTACTCGTCGTGATCCGGTATGGGCAGCACATGCGCGCGCGGGTTGTATTCGCCCAGCCGATCTTCGATGAACTCCGCCAGTTGCTCGTAAAACAGGCTCTGAATCACTTCGCGCTTGAAGTACTGCATGCTGGAGACCTTGGCCACCGCCTGCGCAAACTGGAGAATCGCGGGGTATAGCCGTTCCGGTTCCGCTTCGATGTAAAGCCGCCCATCCTGCTCCTGTATGCGGTTCTCGGCCAGGATGCGGTTGAAAATCCGCTGCTTGTTCTCGGTGTCCAGGTCATAGCTGTACGTCAACCGCATGAGCGTCATGCCGTGATCGCTGATCCTGACAGTGTTCGAACCGTTCCGCGACTCGTCGAGAAAAATATCCACCATGTCGCCGTCTTCGTGAAACAGCGGCGCCAGCACCTGGAGCACATCCGGGCGGCGCTCCCGGAATGCCACGTGGCCATTGAACTGCTGCTTCAGTAACTCTAGACCGGTCATGGGGCTGGTTCCTTTTCGGCGAAGGGGAACTTCCGTTGTGCAAGATCGGGGAAATGAGCCGCGGCGTCGGTGATATTGGCTGTCCTCAAGAAATACTGTAGCGCCTCTTCATATGACGCAAAATCCCGGTTCACCACCGCCGACTTCTCCGGCCGCTGGCCCGCTTCAATCATCTCCGCTGTGGCGCGATGCACATGGAAGTCCCAGTGCGGGTCGTCCGGATCGAAGGTGTCATTGAAGCCGCCGTGCGGCCCGTTGCATCGCAACAACAGGATCTCGCCAGTGCCGTCCCTGGGAAGGAAAGCCAGCCCGATGGAAAAGTTCTCGGGCAAGTCCTCGCTACGACGCATGAAGACGCGGAACTCGAGAGCGCCGTCACCCGATCTCAACCGCATGTCATTGCGGAAATGCCCGCGATCCAGCTTCATTTCACGCTTCGGCGGTTCCGTGATTGTTTTGGCGCAGCCGATGAGGCTGTCGATTTCATCCTGCGTGTAGCGTCTTGGCTCAATTGCCATAGCTCGACCAAACCGCTCTGACATCGGGTAGCGCCGGCGTTCCCTTTGTCGTTAGCATAGCATTCGGATCAATGACCGCTAGCGAATCTGCTTTTCCTGGCGCGAAGGGAACGCATACGATATCGAAATCGTGGATTACCACTGAGGAAGGGAGAGAATTATGGCGCAGAGAAAGAAATTGCCGCCGATCCGTTCGGGCGAACTGCTCCGCGACGAGCTCAAACGAGATTGGGGTCAGCCTGAACGAGCTGGGGCGGCGTGTTCCCTCCTGGGCCGCCGCGTGCTTCCAGTCACTCATTCACCAGATTCTCCCAACCCCCCGTTTCACAATCGCTTGCACCCATTTCCCCACCCTCCCCACGCCGCTTCTACCCGCACGCCATGTCACAGTAAGGATAGGGAGGTGCCGCAGGAAGTGGTGCAGGTCTCCGATCTGCGAATGCCCGGCCGGAACCGTATCGATGAAACAACCGCTCGGAAATGGGACGGGTTGGCCCACGAAAAAGGCAACCGATTTCCTTGTTTTCAATGAGTTGACTACAGAAAGTGGGACAGATTTGTCCCACGCCGGGAGGACCGGTCATCGCGAGCCGGCTTAGGGCAATCTACGGCAGCTCTTTCCGCAACGCCGGATACGCGGATCGAGCGAATTCGTTCGCGGCATCCGTCGCCACCTGGTCCTGGCCGTTGAACGACGGAACCACGATTCGCACCAGGGCAACATCCGTGCGGCGGTCGCGAAGCGCGTCCACCAGAATCCAGGACTTGGCTTCCCATTCCCCGGCGATGGTGCGGCGGGGAGTCTGATACCAATACAAAACGGCGGAACGAAACCCGCCTTTCGAAACCAGGTACCGGGTTGCCGCCAACTGCCCGGCCGCCGTATCGAGGCGAACCGTGCCGCTCGATTCCGGCAACCAGCCAGCGCCCGGCAGGCAAACCCGAGGCGAATGCGGCTGGCGGTTTCCCTTGCTCTGCGAGTTGAACCAGGCGACAAACAACTCGGCCTGCGAGCCAGGCCCGGAATACACGCGATCGAGCAGCCGGTCCGCCCGAAGTTGGGCTTGCACTTCGGGCTCGATCGGAATCTCGCTCGATTGGCTCCAGCGGCCGATCTGACGTGGGAACGCGCTCAAGTCCGGGGCGGAGGGCACACGCTCGGCATGACCTGCCCATTGAACCGTGAGCGCTTCAGCCACCAGCAACAGCGGAACGAGAATCTTGAGTGCATCAGACATGATGGCGCGCGCCGCACGCGTTGAATAGTTGCCGCGCCGCGGCCAGCGCGGCCAGGCAGATCAGAAAAATCGCCGCTCCCGCAATTGCGTGGGGAGTTCCCGAATCGAGCGCGGGGATGGCAGCCGAAGCGGCAACGCGTACGGCGTTGGCGATGATCGCCAGCGGCACCGCCACCACCAGCAGCGCGACTCTCATCCAAGCCTTCGGGTCCATCACATAGGCGACCACCAGCGCCATGAATCCGAGCGGCAACAGATAGCGGATTCCATCGCACGCCTCCGCCACTGCGACGCGATGCCCGCCCACATCCAGAATATTTCCTTCGCGGATCACGCCGATTCCGCCCGCCGACAACATCGCCGCCGCCATGCGGCTGGCCAGCAACTGCAACGGCAGCGTGAGCAGGTTGTACACAAAAGCCAGCTTGGGGAGCATGAAGAGACTCAGACAAAGCGGAAAGGCCCACGCGCGCAGCCGGCCGAAACCCTCCAGACACACAATCGCGCCGATGGCTGAAAGCAGAAGAGCCACCGAGGCGGCGAACAGCCCGACGCCCAACACCGCCGCGAAATGCAGCCCGGCGCCCGCGATCAGCAGTGGAATGCCCCACCAGCTCGGCTGCGCCGGCACCGAGCTCCACCTGCGGCGCTCGCTCCAGACGATCCAACCGATGACGAACGGAACCAGGAAGCCGTGCCCCATGTCTTCATCGTTCCACCACTGTGCGGCCATCCCGTCGAGAGTCGAGAGGTGACAGGCGAGCAATGCCGCAACCGCCGCCATCGCGGCCCAGCGAGATTTCATGAACTCATTCTACTGCGAGCGCGGAAGCGAGCGCCGACGACGACCCCGACCCTGCTTCACTCGTCGCGCCGCTCCGGCTCAGGGCGCGCGCCGGGATCGGCGGTGCCCTCCTTCGGCTTGGCGGTTTTCTTGTTGCCCGTCAATACCGCGGCGAGGACGACAGCCGCCGGCACGGCCGCCAGCAGCGCGTACTTGATCTTGGTACTGCGCGGCTTGGGCATGTCCGGGGGCACCACGCCGGCATCCTGCGAGCGGTCGATGGCTTTCCCAATGCGCATCTCGTTCAGGTCGTACTCGAATTGTTTTCCGCACTCCAGGCAGACCACATAGCACTGGCTTTGCGGTTGCCCGGCCCTGGTGATCGGCGACACAGGGCGAGTAAGGCGCCGGTGGGAGCAACGGAAAAGCAGGTTCAGCACCGTGTCGATCATAGAAGCTCCGTCGAGGGCTATCCCCTGAATGTATTGTCGCAGGGTTCGCCGTGCGCGGCGCAACCCGCCATAATGGAAAGAGGTGGGGTAGGGGCATGACTCAGGTCGAGCGACGGCACCGACGTTTTGCCGCGCTTCTGTTCGCAGCCGTCTGCGCCGGCGGCGCGGCGCGCGCGGACACGCCGGTCGCGTTGACGAATCCCGGTATGGAGCCGCCATACAACGCCGTGGATCTGGACAGCGGCGCCATCTATGGCAGACTCGCCCAAGGGTGGAACGATAACTCGGCCTGGGCGAGCGCCACTGTCCAATACTCCGAGGACACCAACAACCCGCATAGCGGATTGGCGAGCCAGAAAGTGGTCGTGATGAGTCCCGGCACCGGCCGGGTGCAATTCGTTCAGCAGTTTCAATTGCAGGCCGGCAACATCTACACCGCTTCGGTCTGGCTGCGCGGAGATCCCGGCCTGCAGGTGTCACTGGTGATTCAGCAGGCCGCATCCCCTTATGCCACTTACATTCAGAACTCGTTTACTCTGACCGCGGATTGGCAGGAGCTCACCGCAACCGGCTACATCGCCACCACCGAAGCGGCGTATCTGATGGTCACCATCGGCACTCCGGGCACCTTGTGGGCGGATGACTTTGCACTATCTTATGCGGCCGGCACCTTCGCGCCCACACCTCGCATCGGTCCGATTCCGACCTCGTTCTTCGGCATGCACGTGGAGAACTTTTTGCAAAGCCGACTCCTGAACAGCGGTTTCGAGCCGCCTTATGTTTCGGCCGGCTTCAATAACCCGATTTCGGGAAACACCGCGGTGAACTGGTACGACAACTCCTCGTGGGGCGTTCCCAATCCCACCGTGACTTATTCCGAGGACGACGACAACCCGCATAGCGGCACGTCCTCCCAAAAGGTGAGCGTGCAAAACGTGCCCGCCGGCGACGCCGTGCAGTTAGTCCAATCGCTCACCGTGATTCCAGGCCAGGCGTACACGTTCAGCGCGTGGTTGCGGGGCGAGGCCGGAATGACGGTCAACCTGATTTTACAGGACACCAGTACGCCATACACGTATTACGCATATAGGCCGGTCACGCTTACCGGCGCCTGGCAACAGTTCACTATCCAGGGACAAGTGAACGATACCGGCAGCATCCTGCTCATGTTGCAGACCAAGCAGACCGGCACATTTTGGGTGGACGATGTGCAATTCACGGATGCCTCCGGCGCACCGGTCTCCGGTGGCGTGCCCTGGCCCACTGCCAAATTCGGCACTCTGCGGCTGTGGGACACCGGCACGGCGTGGACTTCGCTCGAGCCGCAGCAGGGCGTGTGGAACTGGCAACCGCTCGACATTTGGGTGGCGGCCGCGGAACAGCACGGCGTGCAGGACATACTGCTCACGCTTGGCCAGACGCCTCCGTGGGCGTCCTCCAATCCCGACGATGTCAATTACGTCGGCGCGGGCGCTCCCGCGTCACCCACCGACAATCAGTACTGGCGCGACTACATCACCGCGGTTGCCCAGCGCTACAAAGGGCGCATCCGGTATTACGAAATATGGAATGAGCCGAACGACCCCACTTACTACACGGGAAGCGTGGCCGAACTGGCGGAACTTACCGCCGAAGCCTACGGCATTATCAAGTCGGTGGACCCAGGTAACACGGTCCTTTCGCCGGCGCCTTATATGCCGGGTTACCTGGATCAACTACTCCAAGCCGGCATCGCGCAGAACGTGGACATGATCGCCTATCACTATTACGAGACACCGCCGGAGGCGGCCGCGGCCGCCATCGCCAACGTGAACCAGGTGATAGCCGAGCACGGCGTCAGCGCGATTCCCGTCTGGGCTACCGAAGGCGCCTCCGGCGACAACACCACGGTGCCCGAGTCTCTGGCGGCGGCTTACCTGGTGCGCAAGTATCTCGTCCACCTCGCATTCGGTTCCATCCGCTTCGACTGGTACGCCTGGGGCAAAGCCACCACCTTCTGCGTGGGCACCGAAGAGAACGACCCGCGCGTGCTCACCGAAGCCGGCAGCGCGTTCGGCATCCTGCTCAACTGGCTGCACGACGCCTCGCTCACCAGCGCTTCCATCGATGCCTCGCACACGTGGCAGATCGGGTTGACCCTGGCCGGCCGCAACCCCGGACTGATTGTATGGAACCCGGCCGCAACCGTGCAATTCGCCATCCCCGGCACGTTCCACAACGTTTCCCAACACGACATCTTCGGTAACTCGACGCCGGTCGAGGGAAGCACCGTCAGTATCGGTGACTCACCAATTTTGCTGATGGGCAGGGCCGGCGATAGGGCGACTGAGGCTAATAGTCCGGGCAGACGACGATGAGTGACATTCGGTAATCTGACCGGCTCCCTTAGTCCACGCCAAAGCAAAAAGCGGTCTGGTGGCGCATGCAGCTTATGGCATACTCGCCGGCAGGCAGTGGTCCGGAATGCAGTTTGATTGAGTTATCGCCGTACTTGCTGAACTCGACAGGCAGGACCCCCTGAGCTGTGTTCGTCTGCGTGGAGAAACCGGTCAGACCAGAGTGTCCCGTCATGATGACCAACTCCCGTTGCTTTTTCTTTTCGTCCAAATGGCGCAAGGCATAACGGATGTTCGGGTCCAGGTCGGACCACGCCAACTCGGATCGCACTACGAATTCCAGCGGCTCCCCGGAGTGGAACCGCACCGGGGATTTGCCGCCTGCAAACTCCCAAACGGATTTCATATTCATTACGAGAAAACCGCTGGTTTTGAAAAGGGTAGCCGCGGTCTGTCGTTCTAATGGCATTAGCTTGTCATCCTTAAGCCCATAAAACACTTCGGCGGTGTCTGGTTCGATCAGACTGATCGGCTGGCCGGCTTGCGCCTTGACGACGGCCGGGCGGCTGCTCATAACTGCGACTAGCAGGGACACCAATAAAGGAATTCGTTTCATGTTGGCCCTCGTTTAGATGCGAGTGGTTGCCTTCACACCTTCAGTCTGACCGATAGCGACTCTTCGCGCCAGACTCTTTCGAGCTATTCCCCAGCCTCAGCGGGCGAGTCGATGCCGTCGAAGACGGATCGGCCACCTTCTAACTCTTGAGTGTCATCTTGTAAACTAACGCCTCGGGCGAGGGCGCAGAATGCGGCGCCGCAATGGATAGCGCGTCGTCACCCCGTTTCCACTCGAGCTTTTCGTCGCTGCCGAGCAAAGTGATGGATTCGATGGGCCGGTCGAGGAGCCTGCCGGCTTTACCGAGCGACTGGACGCGCAATGGCTCAGTGGGCACGCCGAGTTCGATGATGTAGAGGGCGTCCTTGCGGGTCGTAAAGCGCACGTCTTCCGCGGTGACGGGCTTGCCTTTTCCTTCATTGAAACCCTGCGCGCGCAGCGGCGCACTTTGCGAGGCCGGCCCCTCACCGAAGACTTTCCAGGGGCGAGTCCCCAAGATGCTCTCGCGATTGATCTCCATCCAGTGGGCGATTCCCTCGACCACGGTGACCTCATCGGAATCCAAAGTGCCATCGCTCCGGACCGGCACGCTCAGCAGCAGGTTGCCGTTCTTGCTGACAACGTCGGCCAGAGTGTGGACCACGGTCGCGGCGGTCTTATATTGGTGCTGCTCGAAGATTCTCCGATCGTAGTGCCAGTTGCCGATGCAGGTGTCGGTTTGCCATGGCTCGGGTTCGATGGTGGAACTCTGGCCGCGTTCGATATCCCAGACCATCGCCTTGCGCTGCAGATCCTTGAGTTGTTTCCCATTGACCACGGCTTCCAGGTTGCCGCCATGCAGTTTCATATTGCTGTTGTAAAGGTGGGCGGCGAGCCGCAGGCCTGCGTCGCTGATGGGATAGAGAGGCAGCGCATCGTCATCGTAATAGACCAGGTCGGGATGATACTTATTGATGAGATCGGCGGTGCGGTTATAGAAGCGTTCGCAGTAGGCCACGTCCGGAATGCTGGCGCCTATGTCAGTGGGCCAATCCCAAAGCCTGGATGTGTCGGTGACTTTACCGGGTGTGTGATTCTGGGCATATAAGTCCTGTGGGTCGAGTCCCTCCCACCATTGACCTCTACCGTCGGCCTTGGTAAGTTTGCCGTCGTAGGGCACGCCCGCGAAGGGGCCGCTCTTGTCGGCGCCCTGCGCCACCTCGTACCACATCCATGCATGCGAGGCGTGAACGCTGACGCCGAATTGCAGGCCTTGCGCGCGGGCGGCGCGCGCCCAACCGCCAATCAGATCCTTCCTGGGACCGAGCTGGACGGCGTTCCATGGCTGATACTTGCTGTCGAAGTTATCGAAATTGTCGTGGTGGTTAGCCAGGGCGCCGAAATACTGGGCGCCGGCGCGCTTATAGAGACTGATGAGTTTGTCGGGATCCCAGTTCTCCGCCTTCCACTGATGGATCACGTCCTTGAATCCGAACTTAGAGGGATGGCCGTAATGTTCCAGATGAAACTTGTAATCTTCATCGCCTTCGATATACATTTTGCGGGCGAACCAGTCGCCGTGCTCCGGCTGGCACTGTGGACCCCAATGGGCCCAGATGCCGAACTTGGCATCGCGGTACCACTCAGGCGTCTGGTATTGCTGCAGCGATTCCCAGGTGGGCTCAAACTTGCCCCTGGCCATGGGTTCGACTTTGTCGCCAAGCGGCGAAACGAATTGCGGTCCGGCTATCCCGCGCCTTGCATGCAGCGCGAGCAAGCCCGCGGACATGGCGGTGAGTGCCTGGCGCCGGTTCAGTCTCATGGCGATGCGTCTGGATTCCATGGTTCCAGTATCACTCCAGACGCATCCCCAGGTCGAGCCGCTATGCGCGGCCGGGAAAGAGAAGTTGGCCGAGAACCTCGCTCTTGCCGATATTGGCTTCCACGAATTCCGCGCCGGCGGCCGTAATCACGTAATCCTGGTTATCGGCTGCGGTCACGAAGCCCTTCGCGCGCAGAAACCACATCGTGAAGTTCAAGTATTCGCGCGGGAACGCCATGCGGTGTTCGAGAAAGAGCAGCGAGACCGAGGGATGATCCGGATCCTGTCGCCGCTGGTTGTACAACAAGGACAGCACTCCCAGACGCCGGTTCGGCTCAGCTTCCACGCCGGATACAAAGTCCTTGAGCTCGAAAATCGGCATCGGCTCAGCGTCCTGTTTTTCGCGGCGCGCATCGTACTCGGTGCGGCGGCCAGGGTCGGACAGCACTTCATAGGCCGAATTGAGAAGCAGAAACTTCTCGACATCGCCCGTCTTAGGATTGTCCGGGTGAAAACGAGCGGCCATGATCCGGTAGACGCGATAGATGGTCTCGGCTTCGGCCTGCGCGCCGATCTGAAGAACATCGTAATAGTCGGGTTCTTCAACTTCAAGTCCGGCTTGGTCCTCGCTGGTCGCAGGACTGCGCACGAGCCTGATACTTTGCGTCGCGCCGGTGCGCGTGCTCTGCCGGACAAAGTATTTTTCCGCGCGGGATCCGTCCCCGGATTCGATCAGCACGACGCTTCCGGGCCTGATCGAATCGAGGCGCTGGAGGGCCATTTCGCCGCCCGGGACAGCCGATTCCGGACTCTGCTCGGGGAGAACGGTCGCGGGCTGATCTATGGCTGACGTTGGATCGTCGCCGTCCATTAAACTCTCTTGCTCCAGCGGAACGCTGTTTTGCATTTCTGTCGCTCTTGAGTGAGTGGCGCCTTAAAAGACGGGTTCAGCCCAAATGATAATCCGGGGTCCGGTGTCTGGCAATGGCTGGTAATACCATGACCGCTCTTATGAGCCGACCCGGAAAAAACAGTGCGAGCGGGAGTTATCGCCGCTTAGAACACACGGCGCTTGAGGCGCTCGAGAGTGAATTTGGCGGTGTCGGCGACCGCCATCACGGCCATCACGCCGGCTTGCACCGGGTCGGTCACCACCAGGTCGGCCGCATCGGGGACGCTGCCGGCCATGTTCAGGCTGATCACCAGCAGGCCCTGCGCCCGAACCTCGCGGACCGCCGTTTCGATTTCGCCGCCCATCAACGATCCGGCCAGCACCAGCGCCTTGGCGCGCGGCAATCGGGCCACGGCGCGGACGGCATCGGCCAGCTTTTGCTCGCCCACCAACGGAACCGTGTCCACCGAAATGTGTTCGCCGCGGATGTTGTGGCGGTCGGCTTCGGAGATGGCGCCGATGGCCACCTGGCCCACTTGCGCGCCGCCGCCCATAATGATGATGCGCTTGCCGTACACAGCCTGCAGAGTCTTGACGATCTCTACGTCGCGCACGATGGGAAGGGCCCGCAGTCCCTCGAGCAGCGGATCGACGTCTCCCGGCAGAATCACCTCGAAGTACGTGCGGGCCTCTTCGGGCCGGTTCGCCAGAATTTCGACGGAAGTGATGTCGCCCTGGTGCCGCGCAATCACGCCGGTCAACTGGTGCAGCACCCCGGTGGTGCCGACTGCGTGAACTAATAGCCCGATCGTTAGCGTCTCCATGATCTCTTAGTGTAACTGGCAAACAGGCCGCCCAGACCCTGGCGCCGTCTCAGGGGACCGGAACCCCTTCCATCCACCTCTATTTCGGTTCTTGAGACCGTGGGCGTGGCGAGGATGTAAACAAATGGTTCCCGCGGAGGCGATTGGGCTTACAATGCGGGTAAGGTACGATCTGTCCCGGCTAGACTGGTAGGGCGTCTCCTTGCCAGCAACGCTGCCGAGAGGCTGACTCCATGCATGGGCCGTCAAGACGAATGCGTCGATCTCTCTTTCCGCCGGGGCTAGTTCCCGCGGCACTCTTATCGGCCGGGCTCCCTGTTTTTTTTGTCCTGACGGGCTGCGCTTCGCTTGCATGGGGACAGCCGTCTAACACAGTTGAAACACTCGCTGCGCCGCCCGGCACGGCGCAGGAGATGAGGGGGCAATGGGAAGGCACCATCGAGGCCGTGATTTCGGACGATTTCGCGCAGGCTCGCAGCAGTACCCGCTGGTACCTGAATACCGGGCAAGAGCGGGTCGAGATGTTCTTTGCAGGCGAAACGCCCCGCCGGACCGGCATCCATGTGAGGGTCGAGGGAACGAGGCTGGGGAATCGCCTGACAGTCATGGCGATCAAGCAGGAACCGCTGGCCACGGGTGGCTCGGGGGCGCTGACTTGCACAAAGGTCGGTCCGCAGAATATCGCAGTGCTGATGCTGACCATGCCTTCCAACCGGTCATTCCCCGCCGCGTATACGCCAGCCAATCTGCAAGAGGCCTTCTTTGGCAGCGCCATCGACACCAGCGACACCCAGTCTCTGAACGGGTATTGGAAAGAAATGTCCTATGGCCAGACCTCAGCCACAGGACAGGTGTTTGGGCCTTTCGCATTGAGTCAGGACTACACTTACGCGACGCAGTCCGGCTTAGCGACGGCCGCGGTCAACGCGGCCGACTCGACGGTTGACTTCACCCAGTTCACCAGGATCGCACTCGTGTTCCCAATCCAATCCTGGGGCACGACGACGGAACCGGCGGCCGCCGACGACACCATAGGCTGCGCGACGATTTCCTCTCCCAGCAAGGGAAATCTTCCCGCGTCGATCGGGTGGCTGCCGGCGTTCCCCGGCGCTTCTCCCCCGGTCTCCGTTTACGTGCACGAACTCGGCCATGCCCTGGGCCTGAGTCATACGAGCTCCGACGACTACGGCGCGGTGCCCATCGGCCCCTTGGATCAAGCCGGCGCACTGTCGGAGTATGGCGATCCATTCTCCATCATGGGCAGCTCGGGTGTGGGCCAATACGTGGCCGAACATAAGAGTCTGATATTGCACTGGCTGAATCCGGGTGACTATCGGGAAGTGACTTCGAGCGGCAGCTTCACGCTCGAACCGCTCGAATCCACCGCCGACCCGCGCGGCTTGCGAGTGTTGCGCGATCCGTTGAGCAGCGCCTGGCTATGGCTCGAATACCGCCAACCAATCGGCGCTGTGGACACGGCATTGCAGACTGCCTATGGCAACGCGCCTTTTAATGGGGCGCTGGTTCGCTACGAGGATCCGAATCTCGATTCTCCCGAGCACACCTACCTGTTGGACTTCGACCCTGTTTCGGTCCCGAACAACTTTACTCAATCCGCGCTCACACCGGGTTCCTCCTGGTCCGATCCGTATTCCCTGTTGACGCTCAGCGTCGGAAGCCCCGCCAATGGTGTGCTGCCTGTCAGTGTCAGCTACGACCAACCGTGTGCGAGCTTGCAATACTCGGCGACCACGTTCCCCGCATCCGGCGGTTCGGGAACCATCACTATATCGGCGCCCGCTAACTGCGCATGGAACGCATCGACCGCCTCGAGTTGGATTAGCTTCACGGGCAGCACGATCGGGTCCGGCAATGGAGCCGTTCCCTTCTTCGTAGCCGCCAATTCGAGTTCGAATCAGCAGGATGGAAACATCGCGGTCGAGCGGCAGAGCGCGCGGATCATCGAGCAGGGCACGCGATGGACGGTGCTGAGCGTCAGCCCGAGCTTCGGGACTGGAGCCACCGGCCAGTTTACCTTCGCGTTCGACGATGTCAACGGCAACCAGGATATCTACGGTCTTGCGGCGACCTTCTCCGGTTCGCCAAATTGCACGATCTATGTCTTTCCCAGTTACAACGAACTCTATCTGCTGGGCGATCCGGGGGCCACTAACCCGCCGCCCATCTTAATCGGCAGCCCCGGCACCGCCAGTAACAGCGTTTGCTCCATTTCTTCTACGGGAAGCTCAATTACCGGATCGGGTAACCAACTCATGGTCACTCTTGCAGTGAGCTTTCTCGCCCCGTTCGGCGGCGCACACCGTATGGAGGCTTTCGCGTTCGACCAAGGCGGAGACACGTCTCCCACGGTCCCAGTCGGAACATGGACCGTGCCGACCGGCGCGATACCCACGGTGCATATCGACTTGCCGGCCCCGGGCGCAACCGTTTCGGGCACGGTGACCGTCGCCGGCTGGGCGATCGACAACGCCTCAGTCATCGGAAACGCCATCAGCGGCGTACAGGTGCTGGTGGACGGCTTGGTGTTGGGTTATGCCACTTACGGAGCCAATCGGCCGGATGTCTGCGCGGCTTACCCAGGCCGTGCCGGCTGCCCCAACGTGGGATACTCCTATTCGCTGAACACAGCGACGCTGACGGCGGGGCCGCACACCATCACGGTTACGGCCGCGGATTCCGCCAGCCCTGCCGACACGGGTTCAACCAGCCTGGCGGTCACGGTCATCGCCGGCGCCGCTGCCGTGATACCGTCCGTCCACATCGATTCGCCGGCCCCTGGCGCGACGGTCTCGGGCACGGTGACTGTCTCAGGCTGGGCAATCGACAATGCTGCGACGGTGGGAACTGCGATCAGCGGCGCACGGGTGCTGGTCGACGGAACGGCGGTGGGCACAGCTACTTACGGAGTCAGCCGCGCGGATGTGTGCGCGGTTTATCCAGGCCGGCCCGGTTGCCCCAACGTGGGCTATTCCTATTCCCTGAACACGGCGGCGCTGACGCCCGGGTCTCACACGATCACGGTCACGGCCCAGGATTCCGCCAGCCCTCCCGACACGGGTTCGGTCAGCGTGACGGTCACGGTCACCGCCGCCACCTCGGCCGTGATACCGACGGTGCAGATCGACATGCCGGCCGCGAGCGCGACGGTTTCGGGCACTGTGACCGTAGCCGGCTGGGCGATCGACAATGCTGTGACAGTGGGAACCGCGATCAGCCGCGTACAAGTGCTGGTCGACGGAGCGGCAGTGGGCAATGCCACTTACGGAGTCAATCGGTCGGATGTGTGCGCGGCTTACCCGAGCCGGCCCGGTTGCCCCAACGTGGGTTACTCCTACTCTTTGAATACGGCGGCGCTAACGGCGGGGTCTCACACCATCACGGTTACGGCCACGGATTCCGCCAGCCCTGCCGACACCGGTTCAGTCAGCCTGACGGTCACGGTCATCGCCGGCGCCGCTGCCGTGATACCGTCCGTCCACATCGATTCGCCGGCCCCTGGCGCGACGGTTTCGGGCACGGTGACGGTAGCCGGCTGGGCGATCGACAATGCGGCGACGGTGGGTACGGCGATCAGCGGCGCACGGGTGCTGGTCGACGGAACGGCGGTAGGCACCGCCACTTACGGAGTCAGCCGCGCGGATGTGTGCGCGGCTTATCCAGGCCGTCCCGGCTGCCCCAACGTAGGGTTCTCCTATTCCCTGAACACGGCAACGCTGGCATCCGGGTCTCACACCATCACGGTTACGGCCACGGATTCCGCCAGCCCTCCCGACACGGGTTCGGCCACGATTACCGTGCAGAAGTAAAGGCGCTGCGCCGTGGGCCGGACGGGTGCTCGAGCGGTTATTTGCGCACCGCCACCGTCTGGTCGCCCTCCACATACGCCGCGTATTCGCCGCCGGCGGCCGCCGCCACGTCCTTACGGCGTTTGGCCCCTCCGGCAACTTCGATAGGCTGCCGGCTATCCTCGCCGTGCCGCGCGGGACTGGCGCGCAACTCGAGTTTCGCTCCACCCACTGTGTCCGCATCCTTCAGCCGGAACATGATGCGGTTGCCGCCGATCAGCCGCTTACGCGCCGCTTCCACAATCTCGCCCGTGACCGCAGCGCCCTGAGCCAACACTACCGTGCTGCCCGCGCGGAACTCGCGCGCCACGGTGAAGCGCAGGGGCTTGCCAACCGGGGCGTCCGCGGGCACGTCTTCGTCCAGCCGGATGGCGATCGGCATGCCGTCGGACACGACCACCGTGCGGACCGCGGATACGGCAGCCGGCGCAGCGGCAACCGGCGCACGAGCAATCGGCGCAAGAGCGGCAACCGGCGCACGAGCAACCGGCGCAGGAGCGGCAACCGGCGCACGAGCAACCGGCGCAGGAGCGGCCGGCGCAGACACGCTCTTCTGCCCCGCGCCTGGCGCGGCAGCCGCCGGCAGCTTGGGATTGCGCATGGCCTCGATCACATCCGCCGGCACATTGGCTTGGGTCAGCCGGATGATTTCGGAAGTGGATAGATCGAACCGCGTGGTGGAGGAGCGGATCTGCTCCTCGATCAACTTCGAGGGCACCTGCGCTCGCACCATCTCGAGCACGCTGTCGTTGGTGAGGACGCCATCGACGGCTGCCTTGGGGGGAACCGCGGGCACTGCCGCCGCGGGCGCTGCCGCCGGCGGCTGGCTCTGCGCGGTCGTAGCTGGCGTGCTGCGCCGGCCCACCCACCACCAGCCCCCCGCTCCGGCCAACGCCACCACGGCCAAGACCGCAACCACCGGAAGCAGCCGCGATTTCCGGCGCCTGGCGGGCGGAGCCGGCGGAGGCGCGAATAGCGTACCGGAATCCGAATCGCGCTTCAGCGCCGCCAGGGCTGCGCGCACCTCCTGCATGGATTGCCACCGCTCCTCGCGATTCTTGCGCAGGCAGCGCTCGACGATAGTTTCGAGGGCCGAAGGCACCCCCGCAGTCTGCGTCAAGGGGCGTACTTCATCGCGCAGGATCGCACTGAGGGTGGAGATCGCCGAATCGCCGCCGAATGCGCGCTCGCCGGTAACCATCTCATGCAGGATGGCGCCGAAAGCGAAGATGTCCGACCGCGCATCCACCGGCTTGCCCTCGGCCTGCTCCGGCGACATGTAGCTGACGGTGCCCATGATGCTTCCCTCCACCGTGAGCGGCGCCTCCGCCAGAGTGCTCGTCTCATCCCCCAGCGGCCCGGCGGCGGGCGAGGTCAGTTTGGCCAGCCCGAAATCCAGGATTTTCACCAGGCCCGCATTCGTCACCATGACGTTGCCCGGCTTCAGATCGCGATGCACAATGCCGGCCCCATGCGCCGTCCCGACAGCGTCGGCCACCTGGACCGCGTAGGCCAGCACCAGGGGCAGCGGCAGACCTTCCTTAGGGATCAGCTCGGCGAGGGTCTTGCCGGCTACCAGTTCCATCACCATGAACTCGGTTTCACCCTCCGCAACGATGTCGTGAATGGTGATGATGTTGGGGTGGTTCAGCGCGGACGCCGCCTGAGCTTCCTGCAGGAACCGCCGCCGCTGTTCGCCGGTTCCCGCGTGCGCCGCAGCGAGCACCTTGATGGCCACCGCGCGGTTCAGGCGCGTATCCAGGGCCTGATAGATTTCGCCCATGCCGCCAGCGCCCAACCGTTGCGTGATCCGATAATGAGAGACCGTGCGGCCTACCATGTTGCACCTGTAGAGAACAACCCAGTTTGCCACAACTGGCCGGCGAGTGGCGAGGTTCAGGCGCGCCGCCGCATCTCGGCGCGGGCTTCGGCTTCGGCGGTGCGGGCGCGCTCGGTTTCGCGCTTATCGTGCAGCTTTTTGCCCTTGGCCACCGCCAATTCGCACTTGATGCGGCCTTGCTTGAGGTACATTTTGGTGGGGATGAGAGCCAGGCCTTTTTCCCGGGTGATGCCGAGCAGCTTGTCGATTTCGCGCCGGTGCAGCAGCAGCTTGCGGTTGCGGACGGGGGGGTGGTTTTCGCGGTTGCCGTGCGAGTACTGGCTGATGTGCGCATTCATGAGCCAGGCTTCGTTGGCGATCACCGCGCCGTAGGCGTCCTTAAGCTGAACTTTGCCGTCCTTGGCGGCCTTGACTTCGGTCCCGGTGAGCACTAGCCCGGCCTCGAAGCGGTCCATCAGGAAGTAGTTGTGATGGGCCTGCCGGTTGTCGCTGAGGATCTTGAATCGCGCGTCTTTCTCGTCCGCCAATTTTGTTCTCCACGCCGTAAGCCCCAAGCGCGTCAATGCTTTTAGATGTCCCCGGACAAGCGAAGTGCGACTTCATCTTAGCACAGGGTTCGCGGAAGGCCCGATGGAAGCAGGAACATGCGTTTTTTCAATCGTTTAACCGCAGTCTGGCTGGCTGCGGCGATGATCGCGCCGCTGGCTCCTCTGGAAGCCAAAACCCGCAAGGGCGACAAGTTCCTGGCCGAGGGCCGGATCGCCGAGGGCAAGAAAGACTGGGACACGGCGCTGGCTGCTTACGAGAAAGCGCTCTCCGAAGACCCGGGCGAAATGAACTACCAGATGCCCGCCGAAAAGGCCCGCTTCCAGTGCGCGCAAATGCACGTTGACGCAGGACTGCGCCTGCGCGGGCAGGGGCAACTGGACGAGAGCCTGGCGGAGTTCCAGAAGGCTTACGGCATCAACCCCGGCTCGGCGGTAGCCGCGCAGGAAGTGGATCTCACGCGGCAGATGATCGAGCGCGAACGCAAGCGCCAGTCGACCACCGGCAGGGAAGCGGCGCCGGCGGAGCGCGCCCTGACGCCGGTCGAGCAATACCACAAAGAGGAAAAGGAGCAACTGGACCGGCTGCAGGGTGTGCCCGAGCTGAAGCCGCTGAATCCCCAGCCCATCACGCTGAAGATCAACAACAAGACCAGGGTCTTGTTCGACACGGTGGCCAAGTACGCGAGCATCAACCTGCTCTGGGACCCCGAATACCAGCCCCCGGCGAAGGACGGGTTCAACGTGGAGTTGAACGATTCCACCATCGAGCAGGCGCTCGATTATCTGGCGGTGCTCACCCACTCGTTTTGGAAGCCGCTTTCGCCCAACACCATTTTCGTCACCAACGAGAACCCCAACAAGCGGCGCGATTACGAAGAGCAGGTGGTCAAGGTCTTCTACCTGCAGAATATTCAAAGCACGCAAGAGCTGCAGGAAGTGGTGACCGCGCTCCGCACGGTGGCCGATCTGCAAAAAGTCTTCGCCTATAACGGGCAGAACGCCATCATCGCGCGCGGCGAGGCGGACCGGGTGGAACTGGCGGAGAAGATCATCAACGATCTGGATAAACCCAAGGCCGAAGTGGTGGTGGACCTGATGGTGATCGAAGCCAGCACCACCTTCAGCAAACAGGTCACCGCGGCGATCGCCTCCACCGGGCTGAACCTGCCGGTGAGCTTCAACCCGCGATCTTCCATCCAGGTGGCGAGCAGCACCACCAGCACCAACAACACCACCGGCACCGGCGCCACCACGCCGACCACCGGCACCGGCGCCACCAGCGGCAGCACCGGCACTTTGATTCCGCTCAACGAGCTGTCGCACATCGGCAATTCGGACTTTGCGACCACCCTGCCCAGCGCGCTGCTGCAGGCCGCGCTGAGCGATGCGGGATCGAAGATTCTGCAGGCGCCGCAACTGCGCAGCGTGGACAATGTCAAAGCCACGTTGAAGATCGGCACGAAAGAGCCGATCGCCTCCGGCAGCTTCCAGCCGGGCGTGGCGGGAGTGGGCGTCAATCCGCTGGTGAACACGCAGTTCACCTATCAGGACGTGGGCGTGAACGTGGAAATCACGCCGCGCGTGCACGAGAACGGCGACGTCACCATGCACATCGACCTGGACATCTCGACGATCGTCGGTTACGCGAATTTGGGCGGCGTCAGCCAGCCAATTATCGGCCAGCGCAAAGTGCAGCACGACATCCGCATGAAGGAAGGTGAAGTGGGGCTGCTGGGGGGACTGATCAACACCGAGGATGACAAAACGGTCACCGGGATTCCGGGCCTGGCGAGCATTCCGCTGCTGGGCAACCTGTTCAAGGGCTCCAGCGTCAACCACAACCGCGACGAGTTGATGATCGTGGTGATCCCGCACGTGATCCGGCAGCCGGAGATCACCGCGCAGAACCTGCGCACCATCGCGGTGGGCACGACGTCCATCACCCATCTGAACCGCGCGCCGAGGCCACCGGAGGCCACGCCGACGGTGCCGTCGGTGGCCGATATGCAGCCTCCACCGCCCCCGGGCCCGGGATCCCCGGCGACGGTGCCGGCGGTGAACCCGATGCCGGTTCCGCCGGCGACGGCGCCTCCCTTCGCGCCGGGAGCCGAGCCTCCGCCCACCGGTCCGGCCCGGACGTCGGACTTCAATGGTCCGACCCGGGTCTACTTCAAGCCGGGACACGTGGAGGCGGCGGCCGGCGCCAACTTCACCGTGGATGTGGCGCTCGAGAACGGGACCGACGTGGCGACCGCGCCGATGATTTTCGAGTTCGATCCGAAGCTGCTCCACCTGAACGACATCACGCTGGGCGGCCTGCTGTCTTCCGGGGCCGAGAAGCCGGTATTCACCAAGAACATTCAGAACGAGCGCGGAGCGGCCAGCGTGATTCTCAACGTGACGCCGGACAAACCCGGCGTTACGGCGGCCGCCGGCACTCTGGTCACGCTCAACTTCCAGGCGGTGGCGGCGGGCGGCGGCACCGTCACCATACAATCGTTGGCGGTGAAGAATTCCCGCGGCAGCGTGATTCATACCGGCAGCCCGCAGCTCACCGTCACGGTAAAGTAAGAGGCGTTATGCGTCGGCGGAAGCAAAGCGGATTGACGTTGGTGGAGCTGATCGTGGCGTTCACCATCATGCTGATCCTGACCAGCATGGCGGTGCCGCTGGCGCGCGCCAAGGTGCGCGCGCAGCGTGAGCGCGCGTTGCGCTATGCGCTCGACGATATGCGCCTGGCCATCGACAAGTACAAAGACTACTGCGACATGGGCGTGTTCGGACCGGTCAAGCAGGGCACCGACTGCTGGCCGGAGACGCTGGAATCGCTGGTGGAGGGAGTCAAGATCGGCAGCTCCGCCGACGATAAGAAAATCAAACTGCTGCGCCGCATTCCGCACGACCCGTTCACCAACACGACCGAGTGGGGATTGCGCAGCGACCAGGACGATCCCACGGCGACGAGTTGGGGCGGCCAGAACGTTTTCGACGTATACAGCAAGACCGATCAGAAGGCGCCCGATGGAACGGCTTATGCGGAGTGGTAAGCGCGAGTTGCGTGGGGCTAAGGCCCTGTCACGAAACAACCATGCCAAATCGTGGCGACCAATGTGGCGCACGCACTCGTGCGTGCCGTGTCGAGACTCTTCTCGACACCTCCTTGCGCGTGGGAAACCGGGCGTCGGCACGAGTGCCGACGCGGCACGCACGAGTGCGTGCGCCACGTCGGAATGGCAGGGCTATTTCCCGACGGGCACTGGCCCCGCGCCGGAAGCCCAGCGCGGGTTGACGCCCCCGCGCCGCGCGAGCCGCGGCTTCACCTTCGTCGAGCTGATGGTGGTGATCGCGATCATGGTGATCCTGATCAGCATGGCCATCCCGATCTACCAGAAGTCGATCACCCGCGCCAAGGAGAGCGTGCTGGCGAACAACCTGTTCACCCTGCGCACGGTGATCGACAACTACACCTACGACAAGGAAAAAGCGCCACAGGCTTTGCAGGACCTGGTGAGCGAAGGCTACTTGAAGGACGTGCCGGTCGACCCGATGACCGGCGACAACTCGAGTTGGAAGATCGTGATGGAGGACGCCAGCCAGGCGCTCAACCAGGCCGAACCCGGCATCTTCGACGTGCATAGCGGCTCGGATAAGAAGGGCCTGGACGGGGTACCGTACGCGGAGTGGTAGGCGCGGCGTACCGAGTGACCGCCGCCGGGATACCATCAGGCCCCACAAGTAAAGAGCACGTTCCCGCGGTCAGAGACCTAGCGTGGTTTCACGTCTCCGCAATCCGGGCCAAGGTACCTCGTATTGATGGTCATGTTCATCTTGGTGCCGCCGTCTTGCGTCATCAGCATGGTTGCCCTGCCGGACTCCGAGCTGAGCGCTTCGAACGTCATCTTACCGATGATGGTCTTGCCGTCCTTGCTGGTGCATTCGACGTCGAGTTCCTGCCTGGTGGCGGACGAATTGACCAACTTGTACTGGCAGGTTTTCTTCGCATCGCTGCTGAAGTCCATCGCCCGGCTCAGAGATTCCTTGGTAAGGCACGACTTGACCACGGTGGGCTGACCGCCCCGGCCCGCCATGGCGCTTTCCATCTGCGCGCGCGCCTGGGGTGGCATTTTGGATAACATCTCTTCGGGCAACTGCACCTTGGAAGTCATCGTGGCTTCCCACAAACCGGGCTTCATCGACAGCGGTGTGAAGTCGGCCGCGGCCGCTAGCAGCGGCAGCAGCATGGTTCCGATCAGAATTCCCTTTCTCATGATTCCTCCGTACGGTCCCGCACAGGGGCCGATCAGTCAAAGCATCGCATGCACAAGCTTGGCCGCGCAATGGGGGCGGGAAAACCTGGCACAGGCAAAAGAACCGTCGGTCTTTGCCGCCGGTGTGTTCTCTTTGTCTTTTCCTGCGCGATTACGCCTGACTGGCAGTCGCGGTCGAAAACGATGGTGCGGGCAGAACCACGCCGTCCCACGAGCCGCGCCGCTTTCTGCCGATAACCAGGGCCTCCTCGGTGCCCCTGCTGGCAGCGACAAGATGGCCCTCTTCGGACCAGATGGCACTTCTTCCCGCCGACACCCACCCACCGGTCGGGGCACTGTGGTTCGCCATCACGACGGCCATCCGGTGCAGCCGGGCGTAATGCCTGAGCTGAGCCGAGTCCCGTGAATACCCGTCCTCGGTGATCAGAACACCGGCCGCATAGATGTTCGCGCCCTGCGCCGCGGCGCTGGCCGGGTGCTGCTGGTGGGTGGTGTCCGCGCAAATCGCAAGAGCGACGGTGACGCTCCCAATTGACAGCATGGGTCCACCCAGGCCGGGCGCGAAGACCTGCTCTTCGCCCGGGTGCAGGTGTGTCTTGGTGTAGGTCAATACCGAGCCATCAGGGCAGATAGCGAGGGCAGCGATGTGCAACTGGTCCTGGCGGCCCAGCACCGGCGCCCCGACGACCACGGTCATATGAGCTTTTTCGGCGAGGTTCCGCACCGGACGCAAACAGGAACCATACGGGCGGATGGCTCTCGACCGAGCAAGGGTTGGTTCGTATCCCGTCAGGGACAGCTCTGGAAAGACCAGCAACCCGACTCCACGCTCTGCGGCAATCTCGCAGAATTGCAGATGCCGGGCCAGATTCTCCGATATGTCGCCAGGAACCGACGCCGATTGCGCGGCGGCGATAACAAGGGTCATCTTTACACTCTACGCCCGTTTTTCGGCTATTGGCATCCTATTTTCGCAGAAATGTCCCGATAGGAATCCCCTGAAAGGACTCGCCCGACTCGCCCGTACCAGTGACTCGGGGCGGCGGAAGCGCGGCTATAATAGAGGCGTCGTGGCCAAATCCAAAGATCTCGAGGGGCGCCTGGAGCGCACGGAGCAGCAACTAGCCCTGTTCCAGAAGATCAGCCGATTCATGGTGCGGGAAATGAGCCTGCAGGAGGTTCTGCAGGGGGTGGTCTCGCTGGTGGTGGAGTTCACCCAATGCGATTCCTGCCTGGTGTACCTGGCGGATGGCGAGGACCTGGTGTTGTGCGCCTCCAACACGCCACACCCATCCACCATCGGCAAAGTGCGGCTGCGGCGCAAGGAAGGCCTGACCGGCTGGGTGGCCAGCGAACGGCGCCTGGTGGCGATCTCGCGTGAGGCTTACCAGGACCCGCGCTTCAAGAAGTTCGGGGAGCTGCCCGAAGACACCTACGAGGCTTTCCTTTCTTCTCCGGTGATCGCGCGCAATCGCGTGGTCGGGGTAATCAACGTGCAGCACCGTATGCCGCACCAACACACCGGGAGCGAGATGGAGGTGCTGACCACGGTCGGCGAACAGATCGGGTGCGTGCTGGTGCTGGCCCGCATGTCGCCGGACGCGGTGGATTCGGCGAACCATGTGGACCTGGTGCTTTCCTC
>Ga0181521_10001844_pt1 | contig 25944 bp, 28 predicted proteins | sample PEATcosm2014_Bin_32_FD_119764 | JGI IMG/M metagenome (GOLD analysis project Ga0181521, IMG submission 119764) | Peatland microbial communities from MTU Mesocosm Facility, Houghton, MI, USA - PEATcosm2014_Bin02_60_metaG | ecosystem: Environmental > Terrestrial > Soil > Wetlands > Peat | place...
GTCAGACAGGAATGAGCTTCGCCGCCATTGACGCTTGCCCCTGAATTACCTGGGGCGCGCAACGCTGAAGACTGGAGGCGGGGGTCGGAATCGAACCGGCCTACACGGATTTGCAGTCCGCTGACACGACAGGAAAATCAATGCCTTAGCGAATTTGCCACCCTTTTTTTGGGTGGTCGCGCTGAGTCAGTAACAAATATTTCGTAAGACGGAATTTTTCAGGAGCGCTGTTACAAAATCGGTGTGATGAGAGTTTGGAAGCCCTGGTCCGTAGCCAAGTTATCCCGCCTAACAAATTGAATTTATTAACATTGTTGCCGACCGATCCGTCCACCATCCGACTCTGTACACGACTGTGCATGATAGTACGAGTCCCTTCATAGTACCTACTGCATTTTGGTAGGAAGTGCACCTCCAACTCAACCAATTGGTTCAACCAAACCCGGGGACGCTTATGCTCGATACTTGAACGCGGGGAGACCATGGTTCTATCGCACGCACAACCGCTCGACGTAATCGATCTTCATCCGCTAGGGTCCGGACTGCGCAATGCGGTAACGACCAGCCTGCTGAATGGCCCGACGTTGCAACTGCAGCGCTTGGTGTTGCCGGCTGGGCATGGAATGCCCGAAACTGGCCAACTCGTCATGCTGGGTGGGGCCTTCCGCACGCTGTTCAGGCGGTGACCGACTCGTCGCTTCTGGTTGCCATACTGTTGGAAAGTAAATGAACGTGCCCGACGTCCCCACGGAGGCCGGTGTGCGCCAGGCGCTCAGTGGAGTACTTGATCCTGAGATTGGGGAGAGCATCATCGATCTCGGTTTGCTACAACGAATCGAGATAACGCCGCAGCGGGTACATGTTGTGCTGATCCCAACCAGCGCTACTTGTCCCATGAGCGGTTTACTTCTTGAAGACTCGATCAAAGCTGTCAAGCGCGCCTGCCCGGACGGTATGGCGGTAAGCGTGGTTCTCGACTGGGACGCAACCTGGGATCCGCATAACATGAGCCCGGAATTGCAGTCCCGGTTCGGTTGGTGAGTGCGCGCGAGAATTGGCGACACCTCCGCGTGCGCCGGGCCGGGATATGACCGGTCTGCTGCTTTGGCGCGGCGGTATCGGGATTAGCGCCGCGCTCGCGGCTCTCAACCTGCTGGTGGGAGCGAGTGGCGGTTTGGCGCGGTTGGGGCTGGCCACGCCGCAAGCGGCGATTGGCGTCCACGGCGCCGTGATGGCCTGCGGTTTTTTCGGAGCGCTGATCGCTCTCGAGCGCGCGGTGGCCCTGCGGCGGCTCGCCGGGTTGACCGCGCCGCTGGCGGCCGGTGTCGGGGGCGTGTTGGCGTGGACCCTTCCTGGGACGGCGGCGCCAGCGCAGGCCGCGTGGTTGCTGGCCGCGGGCGCATTGGTCGGCCTGTACATCCAAGCCTGGGTTACCCGTGCGTGGTCGCTTCCCCTACTGGTGGAATTGTGCGGCGCTCTTTGCTGGGGGGCTGGAACGGTCGCATGGGCTGCCGACAGTCTTGCCGCGGCCGTGACCGGCTGGACGGCCTTTCTTGTGCTAACGATCGCCGCCGAGCGCCGGGAGCTGACGCAGATGTTTCGCCTCTCGGTTTTTGCGCAACGCCTCTTCGTCGCGATCATTTCGGTCCCCCTAGCCGCGGTCACCCTGGCCACTGCGGCGGCGTTTGGTGCCGATACAAATGCATTTGTTTCCGGACCTTGGTGGGCAAGCTGCGCGGTGCTCGCGATCTGGCTATTGCGCTGGGACATGGCGCCGCGCCAGTGGGCCAGTCCCGGCTGGCGCGGGCACACCGCGCAGTGCCTTTCGATTGGCTATTGTTGGCTTTTGGCGGGTTCTTTGCTCGGGCTGGCCGGGCCGCGGTTGCCTGGAGGCGGGACAGCGCTTGCCTTGCATGCCGTTTTGCTGGGCTTCGTTGTTGCGATGGTATTCGGACATGCGCCGATCATTTTGCCGACGCTCACAGGCCTGCGGCCGGTGTATTCAGGCTGGGCTCGAGCGCCGATCTGGATCCTAAGCGCGAGCCTAGTATTGCGTGGTGCAGCCGCGTTAGAAGGCTCGGGGCAGTGGTTGGCGGTCGCCGGCGTGGGTCACGCTTTAGCGATCGGCTGGTTTGCGTGCGTGATGTTCATTGGAACGCTGCGCGGTCGACACGCGGAGCGGTAAGCGGCTAACGCAAGCCCAAGCGTGGCGGAGCGAGTCAGCACCAGGATTCGATGGAAATGAGTCCGCCGGTACGGTCGCTCTTGCGCTTTATATCACGCCATGATGCAATCATATTCCATGACTTGCGAGAAAGATGGCCATATGGAGACAAAAATGGAGATGCCGCCGCTTGACGCCGAAGGGTACCTGGTGGAACCCTGCGATTGGACAGAGGCTGTCGCGGAAGAATTGGCGCGCCGGCTCGATATCGTTTTAGGTGAGAACCATTGGAACGTGATCCGTTTCATGCGTGGCTACCACGAGGAGTACCAGATAACGGCCGACGCCCGCCATGCGATCAAGCATCTTGAAATCCGCCACCCAGGACAGGGCCGAAGACTGCTTTTCCCTATGGCTACGTGGAACAGGCCTGGAAGATCGTCGGCATGAAGAGCGCCCGCGCGCATGGAGCACGGGTTGAATGCGGGCGCAGGCACGCGCATGTCTGAAAGACTTCAGATGGCTGCCGCCTGTCGACCGGTCCGTTGGTGGCTGCACCCGCGTGATTGCAATTGGCAAGGGATTGACGGTGATTGAAGGCCATTCACTTCGCGGTAACATACATTTCTGCATGAACGCGCGGACCGGCTGTCCGACCCAGGCCGGACCGGTGCGGGGCATCGAAGGCGGATTCTTCGAGCGGGGTCGCTATGTTGCTTTACGACGCTGATAGTCCTCTGCCAAGATGCCTTCGCATGTTCATCTTGGAAAAGGACATCCCTCTGCCGAGCGTAACCATCGACGCTTTCGGTGGTGAAAACCGCAAGACACCGTATCTTGCACTCAATCCGGCACTCAATCCGGCCGAGCAGACTGGTTGCTATACCCTCGATCACACGGCCAACATATTCCTGTTCGATTGCACCGGGCGGTTTCGCCAGAAGGTTCCAAGCGGGCAGTCCGCCCCGACCACGAGTCGCTTGATACGCAAGATTCAGGTCAAATCCTGAAATGACACGCCTGATTCCCATTGTCCTTTGTCTGTGGCTTGCCGTCCCGCCGCTGGCGTGCGCACAGCTGGGACAATTTGTCCCGGCGGCCAGTACGCCCGCCGCAGATTTTCGCCTGCCTGACCGCGACGGCCGCACGATCTTCCTTTCCGGATATAAGGGCAAGGTTGTCCTCGTCAATTTCTGGGCAACATGGTGCATCCCTTGTCGCGAGGAAATGCCGGCTCTCGAGCGCTTGTGGCGCAACATGAAGTCTTCCAGTCTTGCGGTGATCGCCGTCGACGTCGGAGACGATGACGTGGCCATACGCAGTTTCCTTCAACGCATTGATCCGCCGCCCTCGTTCACCATCGCCCTCGATCGCGATCTCACCGTGACGACCATGTGGCATGTTGAGGGAATGCCGACGAGTTTCCTCATCGGTGCCGATGGACGCATCGCGTTTCAGGCAGTAGGCGCGGTCGAGTTCGATTCGGCGAAGACAATCGAGCTCGTGCATAGTCTATTTATTGTCCCCCGCAAATAACCAGGGACGACGCATGCGCGGTTGCCCCCACGCGAACAGCCGACCGCCTAATGACCTTCGCTCTACTTCCCACTAGCTGGTACGAGTCGCGCCCTTTTTGGGCTTTTCGCCCGCCACACGCGGAGTTCTCGAAGCTAGTGCGGCCAGTAGTCGCCGATGCGCGGCCCGGCATCTTTCATGCCCGGGGCCGCCAACGTCGCCGAGCGCGGGTGACTTCCCCGTTCATACGCGTTCCACGATGCCGTCGCGAGACATATCACGGCATTGGCCTCGTGCGCGGAGGCGAACACAAGTGCAACATCCGTATGCAGCGTCGATATTCCAACGGCCTCGCTGCTTCGAGAACGCAGTAAGATTGATTTTATTGGTGCTATCGGTACCCATGAATGAACCGACCTGATATTCCTTTACTCCTGTCGCGGTTACCTCTTTTCCAGGAACTCTCGGCCGCTCAGATCGAGGTGATCGCAGTCGACACGCGCGTGCTCCAAGTGCCTAAGGGCGAAATCCTATTTCACAAAGGCGACGAGTGCCAGGGGCTTTTCGTGGTTCTCAGCGGGCAGATCAAGCTGGCGATTGCTTCCTCCCAGGGCTACGAGAAGGTCGTCGACATCATAGGGCCACGTCAGAGCTTCGGGGAAGCGGTCATGTTCATGGATCGTCCATATCCGGTGTTTGCGCAGGCTGTATCGGATGCATTCGTGTTAAGGATCGGAAAACAGCCCGTGTTCAACCTGCTCGCGACCGATACGAATTTTGCGCGCGCGATGCTCGCCGGATTATCGCTTCGCCTTCATTCGCTGATCGGGGACGTCGAGGCCTACTCGCTGCGGTCAGGCGTGCAGCGAGTAATCGGATACCTGTTGCAACAATGCGCCGACCAAGGAAGTGCCGAGAACGAACCGAGCGTGACGCTGTCGATATTCAAACAGGTGTTGGCTTCGCGCCTGAATCTGACCCCCGAGACGCTTTCCCGGGTGCTGCATGATCTCGAGTCGGCGAATTTGATAACGATGCGTGGCAGGCAGATTACGATCCACGGTCTGCAGCGTCTGCGCGATTTTGATTCTTGAGATTCACATAGACACGACACGCACCAAGCAGATTCGTGCCCAGCCAGGCGCACGAGGCCGCAAACACGATACCGGCCGGACGCACAAGCCGCGGGAACACCAGAGACGCTAGCAGCAGGGCCATCGCCAGAAAATGCAGGCGCATCTGTTTGATCATGGCACGTTCGCGGATGAACACATTGATGCTGGGCGTTGCGATCGGTGAACTGCTTCGATAGGAAAGCTTGAGCCAAGCGATAAATGGCACGATCTTGTAAAGCATGCCGTTGATCGCAGATACAAAAACGCCCACCAAGCACAAAATGCCAATGCATGGCGAAAGCAGGGGCGCTTCAACGAGGTCAGGCCTAGAGATCAACGCGAACCAGCAAACACCGGCTGCAACCAGCGTGATCATTGCGCCGCGAAAAAATGCAAAAGTTGCGTCGGTCCGTGCTCTGCGGCGGCGATGCTGCAGCTGCAGCGTCACCAGCGCAAAAACGATGGCACATAGCACGGCAAGTGCGATCGCCAGTATCCAAGGCCAGGTTTGATTCAGCGCGAGCGCCGCAAGGGTTGCTGCGCCCAGGGCGATGCCGAGCGTTACCGGCAACAAGCGGGGTAACCAGGGTGGATAGCGTGGCGTCATCTGAAACATCGGAACCACGGTAAACGACACGCCCGCCAGCAGCATCAGCGCCCAGCCGCCAAGTCCCCAGGCCGCGTGCAGATTGGCCAACGTCGGCACCGCCATCATCGGGTGACCCGAGAGTGCCTGCGCAAGCAGCAGTCCAAGTACGGTCGTGACCGCAAGCCCCGCGACCGCAAAGCGCAAGGCCATCAGGGACACGCCCGCCGCCGCAGTGCAAAACAGGCCGATACTGGATACCGTGCAAAAAGCGCCGAGCCCCGCCCCGAGCAGCAGCTCCGATGCTGGTAAAAACTCGAGGCGCACCGTGGCCAGGGAAAATGCCAACGTTGCCGCCCCCACAAAGATCGTCGGGTGAACAAGACTGGCAAGCAGCAACGGACGCCAAACGTTGGCACCCGTTGCTACCGGGATGAACTGCAACAGCGCACCGCACATTGCCTGAAGCATGAAGCCGGTCGTCAAAAGGTGCGTGAGTGCCAGCGCGGTTGGCGTCCATCGCGAGGTGAGCGCTGCCGGGCCGTTCCAGGCGAGCAGCAGACCGGCAGCCACGCCGAACCAGGGCGCCGTCAGGAAGAAACGGAAGCTGGCCGAAATGGGAGGGGCTTGCTCAAAGGACAGCATGGCTGTCCTGCGCTAGGTCGCCGTCCGTCGATTTCTGATTTCGTGCGTTCCGTCTTCGAGCACCACTTGCCAACACGCGCATCCTTAGATCATTGCGAGCGCATCGGGTTGCGTCCCAGATCGAGTTGCGCGACGAGCTCCGGAGCACGATCGTGCAGCGCTGCATCAATCATCGGGTACAGAATGTTTTCTTCTTTCAAGTTGTGTTGCTGCATCAAGATCAGAAGCGTCGACGTGTAACCGTCGACGCGCTCTGGATCACGGGCGCCCAGCGCCATTTCGATCTGCGTAAGTAGCGGGCGCATGCGATCATGTTCCTGTCGCATAACGATCGTGGGTCCGGCCTGGATTCCGGTGGTCGATTCAAAAGCCGGAAACAGTACAGTTTCCTCACCGCGCATATGGAGTTCCATCTCGTCGTGAAAGCGCTTGAACTCGCTAGTCGCGTCGTCCCAGGATTCCTGCGAGACTTTGGCTAGCGCGGCCGCAAATAGATCATCGCACCGGGAATGGTGCCCGGACATCGCAGATGCAATCGCGCTCATTGATGACTCCGTCAGCTGAGGGACGGACTCATTTTCCATGCTGGGGGTGTGTTTTTCCTTGATCTAAAATAATTCTGTGCATTGCAAACGCGATCGCAGCCATGGCCGGACGATCAGCGCTTATTTTCGGTGAATCCGAATTTCATGCGTACCATCGTCCCGAACCACCTCTTGCCATGCAAAACCACTGCGATTCAGGATGTCAAGTAGAGGCTTCGGGTGGCAATACACCAAGAGCAGCAGCTCCTCGCCCTCCACCAACGTGTCAAGCGCTGTTAGGGTCCGTTCGAGCGGTTCGGGTGGGGTCATTTCCCGCCCGTCGACGATGCGGCTCATCATCAGGCAAGAAGTTCGGCCAGCCAGACAGCCAGAATCTGCAATTGGCTCGCATTTGCGGTGTCGCGCCGGACATGCACTTTGCCTTCCTCCTTTGGTTTGTACTGCTGAAGCAAGATCAACGACATTTCGGCAAACCAGGAAAAGATATCACGCGGGCGCCTCTCGATCATCTTCCTCTTCTTTGTAGGCAGCGCGCTAAGTTGCACGTGCCCTTCGCGCACGACCCCAGTGGGTCCCCGCGAGCCTCTCGACCTGCTTCGTTGTCACGCTCCGCCTGCCTTCTTCGTGTTGTTAGCCACACCACGCACCGCCCGGACGTAGCGAGGCTGATCCTTTTCGCCTACGAAATCGACACCGTGATCGAGGCGCCAGACCCAGGCCCCGCTCCTGCGTTTATCAAACTCGGTACCGGTCCAATACCCCGCCTTGTCGTTCTGTGCATTTGGAAAGAACTCAGCAGGTAATGTGGGGCCAGGAAACCGCACGGTAGCGTCGATCAACGTACTCGCCTCTTCCGTGCTCGGCAAGCGCCAGTCGGCGTATCCGCACAATCTCTCCGCGTTCACTGCAGCAATAAACGCCTCCGTGTCGCATCGGGTGCCCACACACACGCCACCGTCTTTCTTACCCTCGGTCCCCGGGGTGGTGAACTCATCGCGGGCATACCAGCTGTAAGTGTTCGTGGCGGCGTGTAGCCCCGGTTTGGCCGTCTTGACTTCCCATGTGAGCGTGGTCTTGTTATCGCGCGCGCAGACCCACGGCTCTTCGCCGTAGCGACCGCTACCCTTGTAGACCGCGCCATCCGCCGCAAGGCGCGTCAGGTCGAATTCATATTTAGGAAGAACTTGATCGCAGCCCGATAAAGCCGTTAACGCCAAAACGGGCGCACTGAACAGGCGCCAGGTCCTTATCATGCCAAATCTCCCTTTTTGTATCGAACCATTTGCTACAACGTCAGATCCATACGTTGACGTCGGAATCCATCATAGTCCGTCAGGCATTACGCTACCTTGAGGTGCGTCGAATCGACACATCGATGTCCCGTTGTTGCAATGCGGATTCCTGAAATGGCCCGTTAACCGTTCCGGGCAGGAGTTGATCGGCTGACTCTGCACGCCCTGATAGAGACTACGAATTGGTGTGACTGTCCGATTTTTTTTAACTTGATTTACCTCAAGGACAGGTCCTGCCGAAACAATCAAGATCCATGAAGCACCAAATTTAAAGATAGGGGCCTGCTCGATGGACGCCGGCAGACGTTCAGAACGTTGGGGGATTTCTGCAGTGCCCAGAACTGTTGAACTACCTGCATGCGAGGCGCGTAATCGGAACCGTTCCGGTCGCTTTGTGAACCGGGCAAAGGAAGTGTCAAGACAGGCGAAGAAATATGACAACCGCGAACATTGATAAAAAACTCTCCAAGGCGCGTGCCCTCGTTTTGGCGATGGCTGGCATCTCAACGCTGTATATCGCCTGGGGGCTTATCAGAGTGTTGTCGTAGTTTCAGTTAGCGCAATTTTTATCACACTCCAACCGGCGTTTGTGGACTCGGCCCGGCCTGGTACAGGGGTTGGGCCATTCAAACGGTGGAGACCCCTCATGATTTGGAACGCAACGAAAGCAGGCCTTGTCCAGGCCTCGGCGCTAGGTTTGCTCGCGGCCGCCCTTCTTCTCGGCTCTTCGGCCTGGGCTGAACCGGAGGCGGTCAGCGTCGTGCAGGATCCCAATGCCGTTGGGGTTCCCGTTGGCAAGCGGGAGGCCAAGAGCGTCAAGTTCAGCTTGGAAGCCCAGGAGATCTTGGGCATTCTCGATAAGGAGGAATCACGTACGTACGAGTACTGGACTTTCAACGGAAGGGTTCCAGGGCCCATGCTGCGCGCTCGCGTTGGCGACACCATCGAAATAACCCTAAAAAACAAGTCCGACAGCGCGATGATTCACAACATCGACCTGCACGCCGTGTGGGGCCAGGGCGGGGGCGCGGGGTTGACGAATGTGGCACCAGGCGAAGAAAAGTCATTCGTCTTCAAGGCGCTGCATCCGGGCTTGTTTGTGTACCACTGTGCAACTCCGATCATCCCGCAACATATTTCAAATGGCATGTACGGAATGATCCTGATTGAACCAGAGGGAGGTCTGCCCAAGGTAGACCGCGAGTTCTACATTATGCAGGGCGACATTTATGCCGATGACATCAGGGCCTCGCGTGACGTAGGCAACCCCGGCGGCGCGAACCAGGTCTTCAATCTGGATAAACTGCTCGCAGAGCAACCCTCGTATGTCGTGATGAACGGGTCGGCTGGAGCGTTGGCGGCTACTCCGATGAAGGCCAAGGTAGGGGAAACGGTTCGCGTCTTCTTCGGCGTCGGCGGACCCAATCTGACCTCCGCGTTCCACGTCATTGGCACGATCTTTGATAAAGTCTACAACCTAGGCTCCCTGACCTCGCCGCCACTGACCGATGTGCAAACCACGCTGGTACCGCCGGGTGGAGCCACCATGGTGGAAATGAAATTGCGCGTTCCGGCTAATTACATTTTCGTCGACCATGCGCTTGGACGTTTGATGAAGGGAAATGTCGCGATCCTCAAGGTCGAAGGCGATGCCGCCCCAGAAGTTTTTCGGCCGGGAAAATTAGACTAGAACGCCTTGCCTGCGGACGGTTCAAGGAGAGCTGACCCGAGTGGGTGCATCAGGCCGACCGTGTGGCCCGAACCTGCTCGCTTCCGTACACGATGAATGGCGCTCCGATAACCAGAAACAACGCCTCGCCGGAATTAAAGCTGACGAAACGGTCCCTCGGCGGCGCAGCGATCGCGATTGCGCTGGCTTTTTGCGCGGTTAGTCGCGCGGCAGATAGCGATGCCGCGTCTGCACCCGGACCAAACGCCATTCGCCAGCCCGGCGTCAAGAGTGTCGCGGTCACGCCCACAGGCAAGCTTTGGGTGTGTCCGATGCATCATGAGATCGTTCGGAATCATCCGGGAACCTGTCCCATTTGCGGCATGGATCTCGTGGAGATGGCTTCGACGCACGAGGATCATCATCACGGCGTGCACGTGGACACCGCGTCCCTCCAAAAGCTCGGTGTAAGAGTCGCACCGGCGAAATTGCAGTCGCTGACCCGGGACATTTCCACCTACGGAACCGTAGCTATCGATGCGAGCCAGCAGTTTGTCGTCACCAGCAAAGTGGAAGGCATCATCAGGAAGCTGAATGTCTCCTCGGTTGGACAGCCCGTGAAAGCGGGACAGGTTCTGTATGAAATCGATTCGCTCGACCTGCTGCAGATCCAGCGCGAGTACATCGCACTCTTGCGGGAAAAGGATGCGATGGTCGCTGAAATGACCAGGGGCGAAGGACATAGCCGGAGTAAGGGGATGTCGACATGGGATACGGAAAACCTGGCCAAATCCACACGTGATCGCATGAGTGCACGCGAGAAATTGCTGTATTCCGACATGAGCGAGGAATCGCTGGCAGCCATCGATCGCACCTACAAGCCGACCGAAGTCGTTCCCATACGTGCGGCCAGATCTGGCGTCGTGACCGAAGTCCATGTCCGCGAAGGCAGTGTCGTCAAACCGATGGACAGTGTGTTGTCGATCGCGAATCTGACCAAGCTGTGGATCGAAGTTCCCCTGTATCCCGATCAGCTGCCCTGGGTCAGGAGCGGCGATCTAGCAAGCATAAAGCTGCCCCCGCCCGATCACGTTGATTTGAAAGGCCGCCTGGTGATCGCAAATCCTGTGGTCGATGACCCGACGCGCACGGTTCGCGCGAGAATTGCGATCGACAATCCGCGAAATCAGCTCCGCGTCGGAACCTACGTCGACGTGACGCTGCATGCCGAACCGCATCAGGCACTGGTCGTGCCGCGCTCCGCGGTCATGCGCACGGGAAAAGGCGACTGGGTCATGCTGTCCGAGGACGATGGGTACTTTGCGCCGGTCAAGGTTGAAGTTGGAATTGAAGCCGAGGATCTGACCGAAATTGTTGCTGGCCTGAAGGCGGGCGATCAAATCGCCGTGAACGGGCAGTTCTTGTTGGACTCTGCGGCCTCGCTGAGCGAGGATGCCGAACCCTAGGTATCCGGGTGGGCTGGCCGTCGGAGGCATCGAGCGAGGACTCAGGATCTAACGCGAATCGCGCCACTCCTGCTGATCCCCGCGACGGCCGACTGGCTCGAATGCTTCGGCGCGACGCCCATTTTCCCGCCGATTCGCCGACCGAAAACATCATTGGCGACTGAACATGATAAAGCGCGTCATGCAATGGTCGCTGCGAAATCGCTCGCTGGTGCTCATCGGGGTGTTGGTGATCGCGGTCTGGAGCATTTGGTCGATCCAGCACATGACGCTGGACGCCATCCCCGATCTGTCCGACGTGCAAGTGATCGTCAAGACACCGTATGCCGGGCAGTCGCCGCGGATCGTCGAAGATCAAGTAACCTTTCCGGTGACTTCGGCCTTGCTTGCGCTGCCGGGCTCCACGGCGGTGCGTGGCTTCTCGATGTTTGGCGAATCGTACGTGTATGTCATTTTCCGCGATGGCACGGACCCGTACTGGGCGCGCACCCGCGTGCTGGAACGATTGAACGAGATCGGCGAGCGACTGCCGCCCGGAGTCCCGCCGACGCTGGGACCGGACGCCTCCGGGCTGGGCTGGGTATTCGAATATGCATTGGTGGATCGCCAACATCGATACGATCCGGATCGGCTGCGCGAAGTACAGGACTTCTTTCTGAAGTATGAACTCGAAAGCCTTCCTGGCGTATCGGAAGTCGCCTCGGTCGGGGGTATGGTGCGTCAGTTCCAAATCGAGGTGAATCCGAATCGCCTTGCCGCCTACAAGTTAAGCGTTGACAAGGTCGCACAGGCGATCCGCGACAGCAACGTCGCGGGTGGCGGTTCGGTGATGGAAATGGGCCGCACCGAGCATTTCGTTAGCGCGCCGAACTATCTGCACAGCCTCGAGGATTTCAGAAGCATTCCGCTCGGGTCAACTGCGCAGGGTGTTCCGATCCGCCTAGAGGATGTGGCGCAAATTCAAATTGGCCATGAATTGCGGCGCGGGGTATCCGAGCTTGACGGCGAAGGCGAGGTCACGGGCGGCATCGTCGTTATGCGGTACGGTGAAAACGCTTTACGCACGATCAGCGGCGTCAAGGCCCGCCTCGCCGACTTGCAAAGCGGATTGCCTCCCGGAGTCGAACTGGTCGTGACTTACGATCGATCGGGACTGATTCAACGTGCGATTGCCACCCTGACGGAGGAACTGCTCGAAGAGTCCTTGATCGTCATCGCTGTCTGCCTTGCCTTCCTGTTTTACCTACGGTCTTCTGCGGTCATCGTCGTGACGCTGCCGCTCGGGATCATGGTGGCATTTGTCGTCATGCAGCGCCAGGGCGTAAGCGCCAACATCATGTCGCTCGGCGGCATTGCCATCGCAATCGGCGCGATGGTGGACGCGGCCGTCGTGATGATAGAGAACCTGCACAAGCACCTGGAACGCGCTGAGCCGGGATCGAATAATTGGGACATCGTTGAGCGCAGTGCGCTCGAAGTGGGCCCGACCTTGTTCGTTTCCCTATGCGTCATTGCCGTGTCATTTTTGCCGGTGCTTGCTTTGACCGGGCAGGAAGCCAAGCTCTTTTCGCCGCTCGTCTACACAAAGACGTACGCCATGGCGGCAAGCGCGCTGCTTTCCATCACCCTGGTCCCCGTATTGATGGGCTACTTCATACGCGGGCACGTCGCGGCCGAACTGGACAACCCCTTGAATCGCTGGATGCACCGGCTCTACCGCCCAACCTTGCTGGCCGCGCTTCGCAGCCCCAGAATCACGCTCGCCCTCTGCCTTCTGCTGGTCGTCAGCATGGCCTGGCCGATCTTCAGGCTGGGAATCGAATTCATGCCGCCGCTCGATGAAGGCGAACTGCTTTATATGCCCACAACACTGCCCGGCGTTTCCATCGATGAGGCCGCCAACATCCTGCAGATCACGGATCGCCTGATCGCACGGATGCCGGAGGTCCAGCGCGTCTTTGGCAAGGCAGGGCGCGCAGATTCGGCTACGGATCCCGCACCGTTGTCCATGCTGGAGACGACGATCTTGCTCAAGCCGCGCAAGCAGTGGCCTCCCGGCGAAGGCATCGATGAGCTAATTCACAAACTGGACAACCAGGTGCGGCTGCCGGGGCTGACAAACTCCTGGGGATACCCAATACGCACGCGTATTGACATGCTCTCAACGGGCATCCGCACCCCGGCGGGAATCAAGGTCATGGGCCCAGATCTGGACGGTATCAGCGCGCTCGCGCGTCAACTCGAGACGGTGATTGGACGCAATGTGCCGGGTACGCGCAACGCGTTTGCTGACCGTGCCAGCGGTGGACACTATGTCGACATCGCCCTGGACCGCACTCTCGCGGCTCGCTACGGTGTCACCGCAGCAGACGTTCAGCGCCTGGTGAACGGCGCGATCGGTGGAGAAAACATCGACACCCTTATCGACGGCCGCAGCCGTTTCGCAATCAACTTGCGCTATCCGCGCGGCTTCCGCGACTCGCTAGACGCGCTCGCAGCCGCCCGCGTGACGACACCTTCGGGCGCACAGATCCCGCTCGGCGCGCTGGCTCACGTGAGCCTCAAGGATGGACCCACGGAAATCAAGAGCGAAGACGGCCGTCTGGTCGCGTACGTGTACCTGGATGTTTCCGGCCGGGACCTTGGCGGCTACGTCGCCGAGGCGCAGTCGCTCGTGCAGCGAACGATTCAGTTGCAACCGGGTTATTCCATCGTCTGGTCGGGCCAGTATGGTGACCTGCAGCGCGCCAAGCATGCATTCATGTGGATCGTGCCGCTTACCTTGGCGTTGATCGTAGCCTTGTTGGTTTTCAATTTCCGCAACCTTGGCAAGGCGCTGCTGATCCTGGCGTGCCTGCCCTTCTCCCTGGCCGGAGGCTTCTGGCTCGTTTACTGGCTAGATTATCGATTCTCTGTCGCGATCATGGTCGGCTTCATCGCGCTCGCAGGAGTGGCCATCGAGTTTGGCCTGGTCATGCTGCTGTACCTGGACCAAGCCATCGCCGAATTCGTTCACGACGGCAGGCTACTGGGCCGCGAGGATCTGCGTCAGGCCATCGTTCAAGGGGCGCTTCTGCGCATCCGGCCCAAGATGATGACGGTGTCCGTCATTCTGGGCGGCCTCATACCCGTCATGGTCACCTCCGGCACCGGCGCGGACGTCATGAAACGCATCGCGGCACCGCTAGTCGGCGGCATGGTGACCGCACCGGTGCTGTCCTTAATCGTGATTCCTGTGCTCTATGCCTGGTGGCAGGGAAGACTTCTGCCGAAAGCGCCCGCAACCGGGCCCGCCGAAGAGGGACGGCCTCACGGCCCGTAGGCGCGGGGACAATGCGATCCGACCCATTTTGAGTGTTTCTGCGACCATGATGGTCGACTCGTTGAATCGGAACGCAGGTCCCCGCGCCTGCGGTTCGGCGGTCCGGCGAAGCGCTGCGGGATTCGCTACTGCGAAAGCACCCAGTCGACCAGCGTCTTGATATCGGCTTCGGACACCTTGCCCTTGTTCGGCGGCATTGGGACTGCGCCCCAGACGCCCGACCCGCCAGCCGAAACCTTCTTCACCAGCATCGCGGCGGCATCGGCATTGCCCTTGTACTTCTTCGCGACGTCCTTGTAGGACGGCCCGACAATCTTCTTGTCGACGGAATGACAGTTCAAACAACCTGATTTCTTGGCCAACGCGGCGTAATCGTCACACAGCGCTGGAGCGCTAAGACAGCAACCCGCAATGCCCACCATCAGCAACATAGCCTTCATTTGATCTCCTCCCGACCTGATGTTCTCTCGACAAAAACTGGATCCAATCGATATCCTGCAAAGACGCCGAAGCCGCCAGCGGCAACAAGACGTGAACGGCCGGCTACCGGAACCCCGGTGGCCCCGCGACTCTGCCCACGAGAGTCGGTGTCCTACGCCGACCGCGTTTCAACACATGCTACGAAATACGGCTCGAAAGCGACTTGACCTCGAATAAGATTTTGAAATTTCTCACTCAGGTGCCAGCATCGATTCAGCCTTGAACAAATGCCCAAATCGGTTGATCATGCATCAGTGCCACCAAGTGCTCAAAGGTTATGGAAATTCTCTACTACACGGTGACGGCAGTCGTCTTGTATTTCGTCGCCGATTGGGTCCTCGATCGGATAGAGATTGCCTATGGGCAACGCTTCAAGTTCCGTAGCCTGATTTTTTTCGTGATCATCCTAGTTCTGGCGCTGATTGTTTCGCAACTGGCCAGATTCTTCTTCTAGCGCGGTTTTTTCACGCGACCACCGTTGGCTGCCATTTCCGACCCCGGGTCCCTCGGCAGCGCGGCGATGCGCTCCCGCAGCTTGGAGAGCCCGGCAATCAGCAGCTGCCGGTCCGGTGCATCGGCCCAGCAAAGCTCGATGCGTTCCTCGGCGACGCGCTGACGCAAGTGCGGTGGCCGTTCGCGGGCCAGGCGCTGCTCGATCCATTGAATGCCAAGACGGAAGTGGCAGTCACCTTCTCGGCAGCCGGTGACCAGCACGCCGTCCGCAAGCGAATCGCGCAACGCGTAGTCGATGAACGCGGGCGGCAACATGCCGATACACGGCAGCGACACCGTCGCGACGGACTTGGAACGCATCGCATGAACGCCAAAGCCACGGTCGCAGCCGAACACCACCAAGCGTGGCCCGTTTGCGTGCAGCGCGGCCAGCGCGCGGTCGGTCTGCGCGCGTAAAACCGCCGTCGGCAATTCCGGTAGCTCTAGCCCACTCACAAGTTCCGTGCTGCGGAACGGCATTGAGAACGGGCACGATCCGACGCAGATGCCACAGCTGGCACACAAGTTCGCATCCACGACGGGCTGCAATTCATAGGGCCGGCCATCCTGGCGCGGCTGCATCACGATGGCCGAGTAGGGACAGTCGTCAAAGCAGCGTCCGCAGCCATTGCAGTTGTCAAGGTGCACTTCGACCGGCAGCTGCGAGGGGCGCCGGAAGAGCCACGGGACTGACAGGAGCACGGCGGTGACCACGGTGACCAGCAGCCAAAGCGCGCCCGCAGACCCGGCATACAGGACCGGGTACGGCGCGAGAAAAAACCAGTCAAGCTGAATCGTGTTGAGCGAATGCGCCAGATCCGCGTGCCCTTGACTGGACGCAGGTTTGAACAGGGAGAGCGCAATGAGCATCAGGAGAGTGCCGACGGCAAGAAGCCGTGGCGGGGACGTTTCCGCACTGTTGATACGCTTGGTATGAATCCACATGATCAACAGCAGGACCAAGGGAAGGGTAATGTGAGCGAACGACAACAGCGTGAAGAACCGGTCGCTGACATCGCCCTGCAGTAGAAAGTTTCGCGCCAGGGGTTCGCTAAACAGCGGTAACCAACCGAACCACTCCGTTGTGGCCACGGCAATGAATTGCGCGAGTTTGTCCCACACCAGCCAGTACCCATTGATCCCGCACGCATACACCAGCCAGATCAGCAATACGCCAGTCACCCAGGAAAACCAGCGGAAATTTCGAAAGCGCCCCGTGGCGAAATTGCGCACCATGTGCAGCAGCATGGTGGCAACCATGCCATCGGAGGCATACCGGTGCATGCTTCGCATCACGCCACCGTAGAATCGCTGCGCATGGGTTAGGTATTCGACCGAGTCGTACGCCTGTTGCACGCCGGTTCGGAAAAAAATGTACAGGTAGATCCCGCTGACGATCACCACCCAGAACAGAAAGAAGGCAATTGCACCGAGGTGATACCAGGGATTCAAAGCCTGGCCAAATGGCCCATTGAACGCGTTCTCCACGCGTAGCCAGCCAATGCGTAGTTGGTTGTACATGCGGTGCCAGGCGTCGACCGACCTCGACCGAGGTTGACAGCCGGCCGATGTTAGCGTGTTCGCGTGCTCATGGCACCAAATGCTACCCAGAGGAACATCAAGCCCCCGACTACGGCGATGAGTCCACCGATACCCATCAATCCCATTCCGGCAATTTGTGCGAACCCATGCAGTGCCTGGTCGGCCCCCGCGACCTTGCGCTGTACCCCGTAGCCGCCGGACCACAGCAGACCGATGATGTGCAGCAATTGTCCGGAACCGTAGACGTAAGGCTGCCAGCACGAGAGCCTCCAATCCGGCCGGCAGAATCCGAGTTTCGGCAGCAGCGCATATAACATTCCCATAAGAGCGACGCTAACCGCCCCGCCGGTGGCGTGATAATGCGCCGTGATAATGGTGTTGCTGTCCCGGATCAGCAAGCTGATGCCGCCCCCCAGTCCGAACAGGAGAAGCGAGCACAGCAGGGAGGCGAAAAGCGGGCGCGCAGCCCTGGCTTTGGGGTAACCTCGCTGCCACATGGCCAGCGCCACCGCCAGTCCGATTGGTAATGCTGCAAGACTTCCACCGACCCTCATCATCCTGGTGAACATTTCCATGTTGTCGTACGTGGTTGTCCCGTACGTTAGGTAAATCGTCGGTGTAAAGAACACTGGTGCGACCCCGAGCACAAAAAAAGCGACCGTGATGCGCTGGGTAAGCCTTACCTGCGCTCCGCATTCGGTAGCCAGCCACAGCCACCCAACCAGCATCATCAGCGTGTAGGCAAACTGCATTACGTGACCGCCGCCCCAAAACAGCGCCTCAAAGTAGGGCAGGCCATGCACGAAATAGGGAATTGTCACGAAGGCCCAGACAACGGCGATCAGAGCCATCGCCGTCGCCGCCGCGGTAGTCCATAGGCCAAAACGAAGCGACGGTGCGATTTGATCGACGCCCATCGCAGGCGAGAAAACGGTCGCAAGACCGCGTAACGCCGCCAGCCCGATGCCACAACCGAATAGACACAGACCGGTAAGAAACACCGGGTTCTGGAGAACGGGGACATAGTTGTTCATGAGCGGTCCGCCCCTGGCGACGAATGGCGATATCACCACCACCAGCGCCCCGCCCGCTGCAAGCAGCAGCCCAGCCCAGCCGAACCGGATTCGCTGCGGCGCGGATGTGGCACTCCACAGGACCCCCGCGAATGCGAAGAACCAAAACAGCACCGACATGTCGACATGCACGACCAGGGCGCTGCGGAAAAAATCGACCGTGGGAAATACGCTTGAAACGTAAGGCGTGCGGGCCAGGACCACCAGCAGCGCAAACACGCCGGCACCAACAAGCGCGGAGACGCTTAACCACAGCCACCCCGCCGCGAGTCGCTGACAGGCTACATGCGGCGTCGGTATGGCGAAGTCGCGTTCGAACTCCAGCGACGCGTCGGCCCCGGTAAATGGAAGTTCAGTTGCGATTGCCATAGCAGTCCTGACGTTCAACAATGTTGATCATTTCGTTTCTCCTCGGCCGCAAGGCCGATTGCCTCAATGAGGGTGTCTGACGAAGCAAACGCCGCCGATCGTGCGCGGCCATTGCATGCTGCCGACGATTCCTCGCGTTTAATGAAATACAAATCCTCCCGCACCCGGCGCATCGGCCTTGAAATCAATCACCAGAACCCGGCCAGCGTCGAGCGACACGGTTTCTTCGCGGACGTAGCCAAAGTCGCCTTGCTCCGTATCTTTGAGCCGTACCACAAAGCGGTGCTTGCCGGCCGGCACGGGGAGGCGCCGGTAGACGGAGGACACCCCGTCGTGTGCCAGGCCTGACGGCGGCAAAACCACGTGGTACAACGGCTGGCCGTCCATCTCCAACTCCATCACGACGTTGGATCGCTCGCGCGGACAGTCCTTGCTGATGCGCATATTGAGCGGCAGCTTGGCAAGTTCCTCGGCGCTGCGCTCGCGGCATGGCTGCTTGCGCTGTGCCGCGTGGCTGAAGCTCAATTTGACCAGCGCGTAGTCGTCCGGCAGTTGCCGATAGACCGGCGAGGTGGAGAAATAACCCAGCAACGCGGCGAACAGCGCGTAGGCGCACGCCTGGCCAAAATACTGCAGCGTCCTCTTCATTTCGTCGATTGCTGCTCGGCCGGTTGCAGTACCGGATACGCGGCCATCAGGAAAGCGTCGGAGAGACACGCGCTCTCCGACAAGCCATGGGCCAGGAACGCGGGCCGCGCCGCCTGAACCATTTGCAGCGAACCGCAGGCGTAGACCCGAAAGCCGCTCAAATCGGGGAAGTCCTGCAAGATTGCCTCGTGCACGAGGCCAATGCGGCCCGGCCAGCGCTCGTCAGGAAGCTGCGCCGATAATACTGGGACGAATACGAAGTCGGAGTGCTCCCGCTGCCACTGCTCAGCCCGTTTCGCATCGTACAAATCGCCGCCTGACTTGACACCCCAATAGAGCCATTTGCGCCCCTTGGATCCAACATGGAAAGCGTGCTCGAGGATGCTCTTTACGGGCGCAAAGCCAGTCGCGCCGGCCACGAAAATAACCGGCCGGTCGCCGTCGTCCTCCGGGAACGGCGTCCCGAGCGGACCTTCGACTTGCAGCGTATCGCCCGTCTTCATTTGCGTGAAGACATGGGAAGTGAACCTACCGCCTGGAATATGCCGGACATGCAGCTCTATGAACTCGTCCTCATGAGGCGCATTGGCGAACGAAAAGCTTCTTCGTCCGCCACCGTCGAGCAAAATGTCAATGTACTGGCCCGGGAAAAACTTCAGCGCATCGCCCGTCGACGGCCGCAGCAACAAGATCATCACGTCCGGGGCGACACGCCGCATCGTCTCGACGCGGCACGCGAGGGTCCTGACTGGGGCCTGCTTCAGGGATTCATTTTCGTAATACTCGATCTCCAAATCCGACAACGGCGTTGCGCAACAAAAAAGTGCCTTGCCGGCCCGCTTTTCCTGTTCGCTTAGTGCATCCACCTGATGAATGCCGTAGTCAACGGAACCATGCAAAACAAGGCCCTTGCATGTTCCGCAGGCGCCGTCACGGCAGGAGTACGGCAGGTGAACTTCCTGGCGGATTGCGGCCTCCAGGATCGTCTCGCCCGGTTTTGCGGAAAAGGCACGCGCGCTCGGCACGGTGGTGATCTGAAAACCGTCCGCTGCGCGCCTTGTCCGAGCTAGAACGGGCAACAGCAAAAGCAGCATCATTGCGCCGCCGCTCAGAGCCCACAATTGGCCGGGTGACCACTTGTAGATGAGTGGGTAGCTCACCAGGAAGAACCAGTCAAGCTTGACCTCAGCCGTGACTCTGCCAAGGTCCGCGGGCGCCTGGCTCACGGCCGGCTTTATCAAGGCAAGCACCAGCAGCGTCACCCCGACCCCGATCGTGACCTGCCGGGAAGGCTGCGTCCTGGCACCACTTACCCGCTGGGTATGGATCATGATGAAGGCGAGCATCAGAAGGGGAACCCCGATGTGGGCGAACGACAGCAGCGAGAAAAAGCGATCGCTCACGCTTTCCTGCAACAAAAAATTGCGAACCAGCGGACTGCTGAATATCGGGATCCAATCCAGCCATTCGGTGCTCGCGACGGCGATAAATTGCGCGAGTTGATCCCACACCAGCCAATAGCCGTTAATTCCGGACACGTATAGAAACAGCAGGAGCACCAATCCCGTGTACCAGGAAAAGGCACGAAAACCACTTAACCGGTTCATCGCGAAATTGCGCCACATGTGCACCAGCATGGTGAGCACCATGCCATCCGACGCATAACGGTGCAGGCTGCGCATGATGCCGCCCAGATACCATTGTCCGTGGGTAAGTGATTCGACGGACGAGTAGGCTTGGCTGACGCCGGTGCGGTAGAAGGCGTAGATATAAAAGCCGCTGCCCGCAACCACCCAGAAGAGGAAGTAGACAATTGCGCCCAACTGGTAGAGCGGGTTCAATTCCGCTCCGAAGACATAATTGAGCGACTTTTCCACCCACAACATCACCGTTTGGCTAAATCGCTGTATCAGCCTAATCACGCATTCCTCGGGTTTTGACCGATCCGGTCGTGTGTCGAGTGCCGCAACGGCACCGGGTGTCGCGGTCGGCGCGAAGCGCGACCCCGCAGTGGTTTCGTCTTTTACGTTGACTGCCCGGCGGAACCCCATGCACGACGAATCTCTCGATAGAGCCAGTATCCGAAGGGCAGGACCATCGCAGCGCTGATCAGCATTCCGACAAAAAAGGAATAATCCGTGCGATAGCGACCCGTGCTCGGGTCATAAACGGTGCAAAACAGTCGAATACGCGCGCCCAAACTATGCCAAACCGGGTATCGAATGTTTTCCCGGCCGATCAGATTCTTCAATGGCTCACCCAATTGCGGCAGATCGAATTCGTCGCCATAGACTTTCCGATACACCTTGCCGTCCGGGTCGATGATTGACAACTCGGAAATGTGTTCGAATCCCATCATCGTTGGACGGTAGCGGAATCCCAGGTCTCGCGTGAGTTCCTTCAGCGTCGCCGGATCCCCGCTTGCGAACTCCCAGTTCGGAAAATCGATGCCTGCCTGCGCGGCGAATTGCTGCATCGCCTGCGGCGTGTCCGAGTCTGTGTCGAAGCCGACCGAAAGAACCGAAAAACTGTCGGCTCCGAGCGCCTCCGACATAATCTTGACCGCGTTGCCCAGATACCGCGTTGTCACAGGGCAAGACTCGGAACACTTGGTGTAGATCAGACTGACCAGTAACGGCTTGCCGCGATAGCTGGCAAGCCTGAGCGGGTGGCCCTTGCGGTCGAGCAAGGTGTAATCGCCAAGCGGCCGGCCAATCGCGTCCTGGCTTACTTGCAACGCGGCCTTCTGGTCGAATACAGCGGTAGCCGCTGCTGGTTCGTGGGCCTGCCCAGAGAGAGCAACCCAGACCGCTCCGATTGCGATAAACGCAAGCAAGCGCCGCATTCTCCGACCTATAGGATGCTGTCCAACATTGCGGCGACCAATAGCGCGCTAAGTTGGATCAGCGAAGCGTGAAAACACGCGAGCGCGGATGCGCGGTTGGGTGCGAGTGCCAGTTTCACGCTCTTTGCCACAAAATACGCACCCCCGCCAGCGGCGCCGATAAAGTAAGTCCAGCCCATCCCAAAGAAAAACGGCGTGAGTGACGTCAAAACGAGCGCGACGGTACTGCCGCAAATTATGCGGGCCGCTTTCGCGTCGCCAACAACAATCGGCAGCATCGGGACCCGCGCCGCGTCATAATCCTCCCGGCAGGCGATCGCCAGACTCCAAAAGTGCGGAGGCGTCCACATGAACAAGATCGTGGCCAGAATCACCGCCTTCGGGCCGATGTGTGGTGTGACCGCAACGGCACCAGCCAGTACTGCAAAACTGCCGGCAAGCCCGCCGACCACGATGTTCAACCAGGTCCGCCGCTTGAGCCACACGGTGTACACGACCCCGTAGAAAAACGCACCGAGAAACACGTAAAGAGCCGACAAGGCGTTCAGTGCCAACGCGGCCGCGGTGACAGAGCATGCCAACATTCCGATCATCACGATGAGCCAGAAGGGGCCGTGTTTGAGTGCACCCGTGACGAACGGGCGCCTACGGGTCCGCTTCATGCATGCATCGATGTCGCGCTCCACGTACTGATTGAAGGCGCCGGCGCTGGCCGACGAGACCAGGACGGCGAGACACAGTATCGCGATCTTCCATCCGGGCAGCACGCCCGGCGTGACGGTAACACCGGCCAGCGCGGTAAAGCTGATAACGATGCCGATTCTCAGCTTGAACAGATCGGTGAATTGCTTGATCGCGGCGGCCATGTCTCGCTCTCCTGACTGCTTAGCGCGAAGCTAATTGCTCGGGTCCGCCTCAGTGCGCCATCGATCGACGGCGGACCCCGTTCGAGCGCCTTAGGTCAATGTCCACAAGGTCGCGAGATACTTGAAGTTAATGAAGTAATACAGAACCAGAGCGACAAACAGCACCATTGCCAGCACGAAGGTGCCCGGCGCTTCAAACCCGCCAAATCCGATTTTCTTGTGCCCACCAGCGTCGGCATCGGGCACGCGCGGGTACGGCTTTGCATCCGCGGGGATCTTCTTACCGACCAGCAGGGAGCCCACCACGATCACGATAAAGGACACCCCGCCGACGACCATGAGTACACCTGCCATCTCGCCGACAGCCATCATCAGGTAGGCGATGCCGGGAAATTCGTGCCCCAGGGCCAGGCCCGAGAAGGTGATGTCCCAGTGGCGCCGAGGTATGCCCAGAGTGCCTGCTCCCATCAGTGCAACCGCGAAGATTGCGGTGCCGATGCCGAACAGGTACGGTTGCCACTTTGCCAGCTTAGGCAAGATGACCTCGCGCTGGAACAGCACCGGGATCAAGAAGTAAGTCAGGGCCATGAACGCGAGCGTGGTTCCGCCCACGACGGTGCCGTGAAAGTGCCCGGGCACGTAGATCGTGTTGTGGATGATCATGTTCACCTGCTCAACGCTCATCACAACGCCGGTGATACCGCCGATGAAACCGAAGATAATCAACGATAGGAACATCGCCGAGAACACCGGGTTGCCCCAGGGTGCCTTGCGCAGCCACTCGAACCAGCCCCGGTTCAGGCCGTTCCTGCGCTGCGCCACCTCGATCGATCCAGGGACGGTCAATCCATGAATCAGGCTCGCGAGCACGGCGAGATACATCATGTAGCTGGTGTTGAAGATCTTCCATGCGGAGCTCAATCCCGGGTCGGCAAGGAGGTGGTGGACCGAGCCCAGTTGCAGGAACAAGATGTACAAGAGAAAGGCGGTGCGGCTGACTTTCTCCGACATCGGCTTTGCGCCAAAGACCAGCGATGCAATCAAGTACCAGATAGAAATGTGAGCCACGACATTGATTTGCTGGGACGAGTGTCCCAAGGCCCACCAGATTATGCGGTACATCATCGGATCGATGCTGTGGATCAGGCCAAGCGACCACAGAAACGTCGGGATCAGGATGATCGCGCCCGAGGCGATCGTGAAAATCGCGATGACAGCCGCCGTGAGCGCACCAAACACGACCAGCGGCAGGGAACCTTCGTAGGTCTTCTCTTCCTTGGCAATGACGATGGTGCCCAGGAAAACGAAGCAACCGATCAGCGCGCCGACCGCGAAGAGGATCAGGCCCAGGTAGAAGTGCGGAGCCGCATCCATCGGGGCGTACGAGGTCATCATCACGCTCGAGTTCCCCTGCAACACTGCCACGGTGGTCGTCAGGGCACCGATGACCATCAGCCAAAATTGCACCCATGCCCAGCGAGGGGTCGCCAATCGGCAACTGAGCAGAGTCGACGAGCAGAAATACAGTACGGCCATCTCAAAAAAGATGATCCAAACGATCAGCGCGATGATCCCGTGCCCGGTGAGCGCCAAGTAGAACCATTCAGCGGGCAGCAGATGCACCGCCGGCCACCGTGTCAGTCCAACCCCCAACCCAAAGAAGCCGCCGATTAGAAGAAAGACGACGGCCGCGACAGCGTTGGCTTTGATCAGCGTCGATGCCTTTAGATCCATGCGTAGTCCGGACACGGGATCGATGCGGAACGCGGACAGTGCGGTCGTGGTCATGCTCTACTCCTTGACGTAGATCTTTCCGAGCATGGTGTGGTGACCGATGCCGCAATACTCATTGCACACGATGGTGAATGTTCCGGCGGTACTCGGTGTCATCGTGACCACCTGCTCATAGCCGGGGTAGGCCTGAAAGTTGATGTTGATCGGCTGCAGCGAGAATCCGTGATCCCAATCGAGCGACGATATGTGCACGCGGTAGCTCTTGCCCTTTTCCAGCTCGATCAAGGGGCGCCATTGCCAGCGGCTCGCGGCGAGATAGACATCGCCTCCGGCCGGCGGATGTACCACCGGCAAGGTAGGATCGTTCACGTCCTGACGCACCGTGTACTGCGCGGTGAAGTCCTCGACCTTCTTGGCGTAGGCCTCCGGCGTGATCTTGTAGGCCTCGTTCGCCATGTTCTGGTTGCCAATCCAGTGCCAGGCGATCATCCAGACGAGCATGAAAAAGCACCAAAGAAACGCGATCGTGATCCAGACGATCTCGGTGCGCTCGATCGGTTCGTTCCACCAGATCGCTTTTTCGGGCGGTGTATACGATGTCGCCATGGCGAGCCTCTATTGGATTGCGATTGAAATGACCGGGGAACGCGCCAGCAGCTACTTGGCCAGCGGAATCGTGACGACTTCCATCACACCCCAAAGAATGTAGAAGACCGTCGGCACCACCAAGCCCAACATCAGCAGCAGGAACGGATCGTCAAGAATTCGCTGCATGATGGGGATGGGCTTGTATTCCTTGTCCTTGTCGGTCTTTTGCTCTGACATGCCAAACTCCTTGGAGGGTTGACTGCGAGGTGATCGGGAAACGGGCTCAAAGTCTGCGCCCGCGCGGTGCCAGCGATTGACGCTGCACAACAGGATGAAACGCGACGCGGCCGCCGGGGACCGGCGCGATCCCGCACTTTCGCCACAGGTGCAAGTGTTTCCACAACTTGGTCGAGACTTCTATTTGGGTTCTGGCTGGCGGACTCAATAGCGATCAGCACGAGGCCGATTCAATGCGGCCGTGAAAGCTGCTGGCTTTTCTCTTTAGGCGACAGTCTCCTACCCCCACCGGCACAAACGCTGGTCCTTGATAATCGGACCGCATGAGCTTGCGGCCATACTGATGTTCTTAGGACTGAATTGCCTTGATGTACCTCAATTTTTCGAACGGCAACGGCATCACGCGAGGGGCGCGATGACGCAACGGTTCTGTGCTGCAATGCGATTTCTTGTATTTCGCTGTCGGAATCAGATCTTGATGGACGCTGAGGTTCGCCTGATTATTCGCAGTAGACTGATCCTGCGCGACCCAGGCCTATCGTTGCCCCAATTAGAGAGCGCCCTGGCGCGATTCCGAGACCGCAATGTCGCGTAACTCTCGTTTGCACCACGTTCTATTGCCACTGCTGTTGGTCGCTTACCGTGCGGTTGACGCAGCCTCACCGCCTTCCGGCGGATGGCACGTTGTCGCGCCCGGCCCGGGCGCAGAGACGTCTGTGACGCTTTCGCTGCAGGCGCAGCACGAAGTGAA
>Ga0181521_10001845_pt1 | contig 25935 bp, 7 predicted proteins | sample PEATcosm2014_Bin_32_FD_119764 | JGI IMG/M metagenome (GOLD analysis project Ga0181521, IMG submission 119764) | Peatland microbial communities from MTU Mesocosm Facility, Houghton, MI, USA - PEATcosm2014_Bin02_60_metaG | ecosystem: Environmental > Terrestrial > Soil > Wetlands > Peat | place...
CGTTGCGCTCGTTTTGCGGGTCGTTTGCGTGCGTTTTTGTCGTCGTGTGGTGTGGACGAGCGTGGAGTGGATATCGACTTAGCGAGTGCGGTGGCCGTGCGCGTAAGTACGAGTGCCGCCGTCAATTGCGTCATCGCCTTTCGTCGCGCGTGCAAAGTCCGGCGAAAAGTCATTTCCGCAGGGAGGACGAATCACCGCGGCGGCACACGCGTGAACGGAACCAGCCGTCCGGTTCGCGCCTTGAGTTTGGAAAGAGACCTGATTGAAAGGAGTCCGTGTCCCATGAAGAAGAATCTCGCAACGGCGGTCTTGTTCGCGCTGCTCGTTATTGGCGCGCAGTTTTCGCTGCTTGAGGCAGCGGCACCGCTGCCCGGAGCCATCTTCGCTACCATCGCGGATGGAACAATCGTCAACGCGAATACCCAGTACACCTCCAAATGCGCCGTCTACCTCGATGGCGGCCCCGGTTCGAACGCCCCCGCCGGCGCTGCCGGGCTCCCCTCGGGCGACTACTTCTTTCAAGTGACTGATCCGAGCGGCACAACGCTGCTCAGCACGGACGTAGTCAACAATCGCCGGTTTCATGTCTCCACCGACGGCGTGATTACCGCCTACACCGGCACGGGCGGCCCCATTCACCCGATCGGCATCGATCAGGTGCATCCTGAGTTGGGCGCAATCACGATCAGCCTTGCCAACACGAGCTGTCCGAACGACTTCCTGGACACGCCAAACAATGGTGGCGTCTACAAGGCCTGGGTGACGCCCGTTGCCAACTTCGTCGGCGATCCCACCGTGGTCGACAATGCTTGCGGAAATGGATGTTTCCACGGTTTGCGGCTTCCACCTCCAAGACCGATAATTTCAAAGTCCAGGCCATCGCACAGACTTTCTGCCTTTCCGTAACCAAGCAGATCGTGGTCGCGGAGACGATCTCTCCCGGGCTCAACTGGCTGATCCAAGTAACTGACCCGACCGGGTTACCAACAACTATCTCACCAACGACAAGGGTGGCACGTTGTCGGTCTGCGGCTTGGTGGCGGGGAGCTACACCGTAGCGGAACCGCCGAGTGGATATAATGACACTCACCAGGTCGGCCTGATTTTCAACGGGACCAGCGTGCCTATTTCAACCAGTTACTCGTTCACCTGGACCGCGGGTCAACCAGCTCCCTCGGTAGTCTTCCAGAACTCGCCGGGAACGCCTGGGTAACAACTGCGCCGAAGTGGGTGGAGACGCGACGGGCATCGAACCTTTGTATGCATTGCTTACAGACTTCGGCATTGAGAACGAAGCCCCAGCGCGTTTCGGATTCGGTTTTTCGGGCTGCTGATGGGCCTCGCTACCATCGGGCACTGCGTCGCAGCCGGGCGCGACGGATGCCGAAATAGCCGAAGAGGTGAAGATCGCCGCAGCGGGGCGCGGCCATTACTCACGGCACGCATGCGTTCCCAGGGGCACGACAGGATTCCCAAGCGGAGGATTTCCTTACGATTCGAACTTGGCGGACCCCTACATATCGTGCTGGCGCAACGCCAGATTGGATTCGACGTGCGACTCGACGACATCGAGCCGGTGGCCGGGGAGGTGGGTGGCCAAGCCCAGTCCTGGGCACCCATGGAGCTCTGCGGCCGTCACCGGAGCGGCCGAACCATGCTCCTGGAAGTTTCCTTGGCGGAATCCTTTGAAGAGGTTCAGGAACGCTCTCCAGCGCCGTCCACTTTTCCACAGGCCGTTTTCAAATGATTGCGATCACCGTTTTCAGGCGTCCGATTCAGTGATCGGAATCGCGTGAAAACGGCGATTCGCTTTCGATGAAAACGCTGATCGCTTTCAGCTGAAATCAGTGATCGCTTTCGCCTGAAATCGATGATCGCTTACCGCGAAATTCCGCATCTGTGGTGGCGTCATCGAGTGAGCAAAGTATAATGCAACGTCGGTATCGACACGTCGGTATCGGGACGACTACTCGCACCGCCTTCAACAGACTTCAACACGTAAACGCCATCCCCTTGTAACCGAGCAGTTGAAAATAGGTGTCCCACTCCGAGGCCGGAATCCGCCCTGGGCGCAGCGGGTCAGGCGTTCAAATCGCCCCGACCCGACCAAACATGCTGCTGATTCCAAAATCATTATTGCCGGATCAAGGCTGTGGGCTACGGACCAAGAGACCGACGGATGTGCTGCCAGATGCTTGCGCATCCGCCGTTGCCGTCCCGTCCGTTCCGCGCTATGAACCGGAGCAGCCCATTCCAAGAATCCAGTTAATCACCAACTGGACCTCGATTACATTCACGACCCCGTCTTGGTTCATATCGTGAGAAGCACGCATCGCTCCCGTAGCTTCGTTAATGACTTGCTGGACGTCCGACACGGTTGGTCCGACCTGTTTCACGTCGCAGGGACTGGAAGCGTTTATTATTGTCGGATCGCCGGCGCTGGCCGTTGACGTCGATCCGCCGCCCGTCACGCTCACTTGGTTGGTCACCGTTCCCGCCGAAGTGGCAGTCACGTTCACCGTGACGGCGATCGCCGGATAACTCGCGCCCGGCTGAAGGATGTCGTTCTGCGTCCGCGTGCAGGTGGAATTGAGGGTGGAACAGGTCCATCCCGCGCCGCTCATGCCGCCCGTTGTCACGAATGCCAACCCCGAGGGCAGAACCTCGGTCACCTGTGGAGAGCCGGTGGTCGCGGTGGCGCCGGCGCCGTTGCTTACCGTCACGGAGTACGCGGCGTCCGTCTGCCCGACATAGAAATTGCCTGCGTGGCTCTTGGCGATGCTGAGCACCGGCGTCGTCGCCTGGGTAATGTTCTGCGGCACGCCGCCAGACGTGCTGGCGGCATAGCCGGCCGAACCGCCGTACACTGCCGTTATGGAGTGGTTGCCAACTGCCAGAGTTGGCACCGCCAGCGCAGCCGTTCCGGAGTTCAACAGCACCGTCCCGAGCGAATTCGCGCTGTCATTGAACGTCACCGAGCCCGTCGCCACTGCGGGAGAGACGGTCGCGGTAAAGGTCACCGGCTGGCCCCATGTGGACGGGCTGCCGGATGTAACCAGCGTGGTGCTAGTTGTCTGCTGCACCGCCCCGGCCTGGAACAGCACCGCCGTTCCATTAGCCAGCACGGGAGCATCGTAGCTCCACGCGATCTGACGCCCGTTGGTGTTCCCACCGGCGTCGCGGATTCCCACCGTGGCCATGCCGCCGTTCGACGCCGGATTGCCGGAGCCCAGATTGGTGGTTTGGTACTGGAACAGGATCTGGTTGGCGCCTTCGCTCAAGATTACTTCGAAGGTTACCGGGTTGGGCGATCCCAGCGGATAGGCGTTGTTCCACTGCACGATGAATTTGCGGTTCGGGGATGCGCCCGTCACCTGGTAGAACACCGAGCCGCCGCCCGGGACCTGAAACGTCAGGTCCATCCAGAACGGCAGGATTGCGGGTGGGTTTCCCGGCGGGCCGGCGGACGCCAGGTCGGTATTGGCAAAATCCGCGGTGTTGACGCATGCGGACAGGTTGGTGACGAACGTCAGCAGGCCGTTCGAGCTGACACACACGATGGAGTACGTCTGGCCATAGAACTGGAAGCCGAACGGGAGGGTCAGGGGCGCCACACCGTCGTCGACATTCGCCAGCACGCTGGCGCTGCCGCCAGCCCCGGAAATATCGATGAAGCTGTACACCGTGGCGTCGGTTCCGGTGTACTGTCCCGCGTCGGGGCCCTTAGTGGTCGCGCCCGGCAACGGGGCGGAGGCAAGCACGGCTGCCAGAACGATCCGCCGCAGCCTGGCGAGCGTTCCAATTGAAATCGGCATATCGGATCTCCGGATCATGTTCCGCTCTCTCCTCGCTATTGCTGGGGCCAGGCCCAGGATGTCTGTTTCACCGCGAACATCTGGCCGCCGAAAGTCACATTCGCCGTCCGGACGCCGGTTACCAGCGGCGATACCCACTGATACACCGTGAAAGGCAGTGAATAAATGTTCGCCGCCGGCCCGGAGAGCGTCCCGATGCCGACGATGGTCGGCTGCGAAGTGCCCACTACCGGCATGCAGCCTACGGCCGACTGCGATCCCAGCAGCGTGAGAAACGCCGGGTATGTTCCGTTGACGTCGAATTCCTGGCCGTACTCATTCAGGCTGAAAGCGCACGGTGCGCCCGCCTGCGTTGCCGTAAAGGTCTGGTCGCCAACCTGGATGGTGCCCGACCGGGTGCTGCCGGTGGGGTTGGCGTCCACCGCATAGGTGACGGTTCCCGAGGTGCTGCCGTTCGAGCTCGGGGTGGCGTGGAGCCAGGCGCTGTAGCTGACCGCCGTGGCCGGGCAGCCGCCGGCGCTGCTGGTGAAGGTGAACGTGCCTCCGCCGCCATCCGAGATGATCGTGGCGCTCGACGCGCTCAGCGCATAACTGCACGGCGCCGCGGCCTGGGTCACGGTATAAGACTGGTTGGCGACGGTCAGGCTGCCGGTGCGCGGCGTCGAATTCGGATTGGCCAGCGCCACGAACTGCACGTCGGAGTTGCCCGCCGAGCCGCTGGTTGTGATACTCAGCCAATCCGGATTGTTAGTGGCGGAATTCCAGGTACAGAACGCCGGCGCCACTACACCTACCGACCCGTTCCCGCCACCCGCCGGAACGGTGGCGTTGGCGGAGCCCAGGTTATACGTGCAGGTAGTCCCCGATTCGCCGATCGTAACAGTCTGGCCGGCAACGGTAAGGGGCGTGGCCCGTGGGGATGTCGAGCTGCTGTTTCCGGTAACCGTCAGGTTGATGCTCCCGCTGCCGGTGCCCAGGCTCGGCGCAACCGTCGCCCAGGTGGCTCCGATCGAGGCCGTCCACGTGCAATTCGGGCCATTGGTGGTTACCTGGACGGCGCCCGACCCGCCTCCCGACCCGAACGGGCTGCCGCTCGCGTTGGCATCCACCGTCACGCTGCACGCTACACCCGCTTGCGCAATCTGGAACGGTTGACCGCCGATCGTCAACGCGCCTGACTGGGCCACCGTGGTGGAGTTGGCGGCCACCGTGTAATTCACGGTGCCCGCGCCAACTCCGGAGCCGCCCGTTCCAACGCTGATCCAACTCGGTCCGCCCAGTGTGCTGTAACTGCATCCGGCCGGAGCGGTGACGTTCACCGAGCCGCTGCCGCCCGCCGCCGGGAACTGGGCGGTGGAGGCGCTCAGGCTCACCGTGCAGTTGACGCCCGACTCATTGGCGGTAAACGTCTGGCCGGCGATGCTCGCGGTCAAAATCTGCGACGTACCGGCGCTGTTGGCTGGAATCGTGACCGTGACAGTGCCGCTGCCAGCGCCGGAGGAAGGCGTGGCGCTCAAGCCCGATGCGGTCCACGGGCATCCCGCGACCGATGACGTGACGGCCACCGTAGCCGACCCGCCGGCCGCCGTGGCGTTAACGCTGGTCGGATTGATGGACAGAGTGCACGTCGAGCCGAACTCCGTGATGGAAAAGACCTGGCCCGCGATCGTAATGCTGCCGGTGCGTATAGGCTGCCCCGGAGGATTGGCAGCCAGGGTGTATCCAACGGTTGCGGCGCCGAGTCCCGATCCCGGATTCACCGAGATCCAGGTTGCGTCGGACACGGTAGCCGACCAGTTGCCGCACGCATCCGAGACGCCGAAGCTGCCGCTCCCGCCGGTGGCCGGCACGCTACCGGAATTCGGGCTCAGCGTGCAGACCGGTGGCGGCGGCGTTTGGCCGGCCTGGTTCACCGTGACGGTCTGGCCGGCCACCGAAGCTGTGTACTGTACGGCCGTAGTCCCGTTATTCACCGGAATCGTCAAGGTCACGTTGCCGTTGCCCGCGCCGGATGTGGGCGTGGGGCTCAGGTTCGCTCCGGACGCGGTCCACGGGCATCCCGCCACCGACGTGGTGACGGACACCATGGCCGTGCCGCCGGCCGATGTGGCGCCGATGCTGGTCGGGCTAACGGCAAACGAGCAGACCGAGCCGGCCTGCGCGATGCTGTAAGTCTGGCCGGCCACGGTGATGCTGCCGTTGCGCGCGGCCTGTCCTGGGGGATTCGCCGCCACGCTATAGCTGACGGTTCCCGGACCTGGGCCCGTGCCCGCCGTCAAGGTGATCCAACTCGGGTCGGATACCGATGGCGTCCACGCGCAGAGCGATCCCGTGGAGACGGCGAAACTGCTCGTTCCGCCTTCCATCGGCATGTTGCCGGACTGCGGACTGAGAGAGTAGCTGCAAGGCGGCGGAGTGCTTACCGTGAGCACCACCGGTATCGCCGTCGATCCGTTGGCGGATTGCGGAGCGCTGACCGCGATCACGCCGGCGTAAGTGGCCGCACTGTTGAACCCGCTGGTCGCGAGGTTCAGGTATAGAGTGGTTGGCGCCGTGCCGCTGGTTGCCGAAAGAGTAGCGCCAGGAATGCCGGCAAGCATGGCGGTGAACGGGTAGCTGCCGCTGGTGGTCCCAATCACGATGGGAACCGGCGCCAGCGCAGGTCCGGTCAAGGTGAAGTTCAATTGTACGGCGGTTGGGCTGATGCTGACGGCCGGCGTCTGGCCGGAGGCGTTGTCGATGGTCACCAGGTAGCTTTCGGTGACGGAATTCTGTGGGATTGCGCTATCCAGCGCGGTCACGGCCATCTGAAACAAGCCGGGGTAAGTAGGTGTGCCGGAGAGCAACCCGGCGGAACTTATCGTCAGTCCGGGCGGCAGGTCCGAACCATATGCCAGCGTCACGTTATATGGCGGCGTACCACCGGAAGGCGCTAGCGCGGCCGCGTAAGTTGTGCCCACGGTTCCGGGCGGCAGGGTGGTTGGTGTCAGGGCGAGGGTCGTGAGCGGCGGCCAGTTCGACACGGACTCATTGGCACTCTGCCCCGCCGAATCGGTCACTGCCAGAGTGAAGTTGTAAGTGCCCGGCGTGGTCGGAATCCCCGCAAGGTAAGAAGAGATGCCGTTGCCTCCCGGCAGGATCGTAATACCTGGCGGGAGATTCGATCCCGATGCCACCGCCCACGTATAGGGCGGCGTGCCGGTCGGCTGCACCATCGCGTCGGCTCGATAGACATATGGAACGCCCATGGAAGGCTGTTCTCCGACGCTGGTGTCCTGGCCGGTGAAGAGCGGGGCAACTCCTCCCTGCGGCACTACCTGCAAGGACCAGGATTCCTGGCTCCCACCGGAGTTAATGCTATAGGCCAGCGTGAAACCGTTGGCGTCCCGGATGACAATCGCAGGCGCCGGCAAACCATAATCGCCGCTGCTGGTCGGAGTTCCCGAAAGGGTGCCATCCACGCTCAGCGAAATTCCTGGCGGCAAAGGAACATTCGGCGCCAGCGAAACGGTGTATGGCGGCGTTCCACCCGCCACCTGGAACTTGAAATTGTACGCCACGCCCTGATACGCCGGCGGCAGGTATTGACTGTGGTAAAGCGGCTGCATGGGCGCCACCCGCATGGTATACAGGTGCTCCGCCCAGTTGGACGAGTTGCTCTGGTCCGTTGCCCGCAACGTGAAGGCATACGGCGAGGAAGGCGACGGTTGCGGGGCTGTAGGCTGGCCCGTCAGCATGGTGGTCCCCGGGCCGCAGTACCGATCTCCGGGCGCCAGAGTCATCCCCGGCGGCAAGGCGCCGGACACGACGCTCCATATGTAGGTCGACGCGCCGTTCGTGGTTAGGCATTGCTGTTGGAACTGCCCCACGGAGACGTCGCTGGGGTTTACATTGGTGATCTGCAGCCCGTTTGAGTTGCTGACGCTCCAACTGTAGCTGGTGGTGAGCGTGTTGCCGGCACTGTCCCGCACCACCACCTGGAATCCATAGCTCCCCGTGCTGGTTGGGGTACCGGAAATTAGCCCACTGGCCGAAGCAGTTACGCCCTGCGGCAACATCGGGGACGGGTAAGATGGGTTAAAGGTATAAGTATATGGCGGGGTGCCTCCCAGGGCCGCAAGTTGCTGGCTGAACGGCGTATTGACTACGCCGCTGTTCAAGCTGCCTCCGAAGTTGCTCCAATCTCCCACTATGCCGATGGCGGACACATGCAGCGTGAAAGTGGTCCGTACCTGCCCACCGTGGCTGTCCGTCGCGATGATATCGAACGCATACTGCCCGGCGGTGGAAGGAAGGCCCGTCAATAGCGGGTCCTCCGCCGATGCGCCGTCAACGATACCCAGGCCGGGTGGCAGCGTCGATTCCGGTGCTATGGACCAGGTGTACGGCGGGTAGCCGCCATAAGTCGTCCAGGATAGGCCCCAGTACATGGTCTGGCCCACCGAGATATCTCCCATGTAGGCGGTGATAAAGCTCAGAACGTCCGGGTTGGCTTGATTCACGAACAGGCTGAAGGACTGGGTGAACGTGGAGGTCCCATCGGTTACCGTAACGGACAATTGATACTCGCCCGTGTTTTTGGCGGTCCCGCCGATCGTGCCGCCCGCCGACATGTTGAGCCCGCTCGGTAGCCCCGTTGCGGACCAGGTCTTGGGCACGCCGCCGCCGGTGGCGGTGAAGGTATAGGTGAACGGGACCCCGGCAGTGGCCTGCCGCGGCAAAATCTGCGGGTCCGTGATCGTGATCGAGGAAACGCTCAGGCTGAAAGAGACGGTGCTGGTCAGGCCGGACGCGTCCGTGACGATCAGCGTAAAGTTGTAATCCCCCGCCCCAGTGGGCGTTCCCTGGAGCACATTGCCGTTCAGGGTTAACCCCGGCGGCAGCGCGGACCAGGGCGCCACCGTGTAGGTCACGGCGCCGCTGTTGTCGAACGACACCAGGGTCTGCGAATAAGGCGTTCCCGTCGAGGCGTCATTCAGCGAAGTGCCGGTGTACAGGGTGTACGGCGTGACCCGCACCGTCAGCGTCCGGGCGCCGGCATTCCCCAGTGAATCGGTGGCTTTGAGGGTGAAGGTGTAAGTTCCCGGCGGCGGATCAAAAGCCTCCAACACGTAGCCGCTCGACCCTGCGGGCACCGAGCCGCCGGTCAGAATGCTGAAGCCCTGCGGCAGTACTCCTACCGGAGCGATGGTGTACGGCCCGGCGCCTCCAGTGGGATTCAAGTCCCAGTCATCGCGCCACCAAAACGAATTCGAGATGGTTCCCAGGTCCGGCCCCAGGTTCAGGGTGACGGCGCCCGCGATGTTGAAATTCACGTACTGGAGAATGGTGTTGCCGGCGTCGTCGGTCACCTGGATGGGCGCGCTGCGCGAGCCGGTTTCTCCCGGCGTCCCGGAAACCACGCCGGTGCCGGCGCCTAGAGTCAGCCCCGTTGGCAGATTGAGCGCGGGGTTCCCGCTGGCGGGATTCGCCACCCAACCTGTGTAGTTGCCGTTGCCGCCCATTACCAGCAGCGGTTGCGTGTAGGCCACGCCGTAAGTCAGCGGAGTGCCGCACCCGTCACAGGGCCCCGTGACCGGCAGGTTGTTGTATTGCACGTTGAGCGGCGAGACGCGCCATGTGAGGGGCTGCGTTGCCGTGGCGCCCAGGCTGTCGGTAACTTGCAGAGTAAAGTTGTAAGTTCCCACCACCATCGGCCGGCCGGCCAGTCCCCAGAAAGTCGGATTGGCATTGGAAGTGATAGCCGCGCCCGGCCCGGCGAGGCTCACACCCTGCGGCAGGGAACCCGATGCCAGCGCCCAAGAATAAGGCGGCGTACCGCCCTGCGCCTGGAGTTGCGGGTTTGTCTGGTTCCCAACCGTCACGTCGCCGAGGCTAGTTGTATTGATGTACACCGGCTGCGGCGTGTAGTCTTGAACTTGCAGCCCGAACGCCTGCGACACCTCGCCGTTCGACCCGTTGACCGTAATCGTGAAGGTGGAATTCCCCGTGCCATTTGGCGTGCCCGTGAGCGCGCAGGCACTCGTGCCGGGGCTGTTGGTGCATGCGCTGGGCAACGACAGGAATCCAGGGAGATTTCCGCCCGGCGTGGTGGGGGTCCCGCCGACGCTCCAGAGACAGTTCGTGCCGCAGCCGGGAGCGGTCAGGGTTACCGAATAGGGAGAGTTCACCGTGCCCAGCGGCAAGGTTGGGTTGGTGGTGATGGTGTATGGGTCCACCACGAGATTGAAGCCCCACCCTGCCGTGTTACCGGATAAGTCGCTAATGTTGATGCCCGCGTTGGTGGGATTCGGATTTCCTGTAGCCGCGGTGGGAATGCCGGAAATGATTCCCGTGGCGCTATCGATATTAAGTCCGGCGGGCATGTTGGAGGCGGAGAAGAGATAACTCCTCCCGTCATTGGGATATGGATGAACGGCATATGTGTAGTAAGTCCCCACTGTGGCATGCGGCAGGACCCCCTGGTCCAGCAAGGCGAGCGGGGAGACCGTCATTGTGACAGCCTGATCATAGGTTTGTCCGGTGCTGTCCGTCACACGGAACGACGTATTGTAAGTGGCTGGCGTAATAAACACGCCCAGGTAAGCGCCGGTCACGTTTGACGGGTAGTAGGTGGGCAGCGGGGGTCCATCCTGCACGCGTGTCCCCGGCACGACGGTCGCGCCAGGCGTCAGCGAGTAATGATAGGGCGGCTTTCCGCCGCTCGCCGGGAGCTGCGTTGTGAAGGTCCCCAGCATGTAAGTGCCTAAGTTCGGATTTATCCCCAGATACAGGGGTGGATTGGCGCCCGTGGGATAGATCGTAAGGCCGAACCAATTCGTGAAGACGTGACCGGCCGAGTCGGAGACTGTGATCGCGAATGAGAAGAACCCGCTCGAGGTAGGCGTCCCGCTAAGCACCCCGCCCGGCGGGAGACTGAGTCCCGGCGGCAAATAGTTGCCCAATGGCAGGGTCCAGGTGAGCGTCCCGGCGCCGCCGTTGGCCGTCAACGTCTGGCTGTAAAACGTTCCGACGTTGCCGTATGGCAGCGAATTGGTGCTCATCGAAAGCGGCGTCACTGTCAGCACGAATTGCCGCACGCCGAAATTCGATAGGTTGGTGGGGTCGGCCACCTGCACCAGGAAGGTGTACACCCCCACCGTGTACGGCGTGCCGCTCAGCTGACCGCTATTGGAGAGGCCAAGTCCTGGCGGTAGGGTACCGCCCGCCGGGAGGGACCACGTGTAGCTGGGCACGCAACAGGCGTTGAGCTGATTCGAGTACGGCGTGTTCACGGTCACCGTGCCCAAGTCGTAGTTCTGATTAACGTTGATGGTTGAAGTGCCGCCGCCGATGCTGAATCCTTCGGAAATCTGCAGCGTGTTACCGGCCGAGTCGGTGTGCCACAACGTAGTGTTGAAGAAGCCGTTTTCGAGCGGCGTGCCGCTTACCGTCATGGCCGATCCGTTCAGCGTGAGCCCGGCCGGGAACGCGCCGGCCATCAGATTCGCCTCGTATGGCCCGGTACCGCCCAGCACCCGCAGCACTACCGGCGGAGTCCCTCCGGGCCTGGCATAGGCAACGCCGCGCGTGCCGTTGGGCAGGTTGTCCTGGCCATCGACGATCAGGGCGACGACGCGCAGCGGGAAGGTTTGGGAAACCTTGACGCCGGTCGAATCGGTCGCGGTAACCGTGATGTTAAACGTGCCGCTGGAGGTCGTAAACGTGTTGCTGACGATCGGCGTGCCCCACAACTCTACATCGTCGGGCCACACGTTGTCCGAGGTGATCCCGCTGCCCGTGCGGAAATCCATCCCCGGCGGCAGCCCGCTCACGGTCCATGTGAACGGCGGCGTGCCATCGTTCACGTTGATTTCGCGGGAGCAAGGCCACCCTAACGTGCAGTCATCGAAAGTCCCGGTCGCGGACGCCGCCGACAGAGATGGCAGCACCGGCGGAGTGCCAATGACCGTTAGGCTCATGTTCTTGCTATAGGACACGAGGTTTGTGTCCGTAGCCGTATATTGGCACGTGTAACGGCCCGGTCCCGTGTTCAGGGTGCCCGAAATCAGGCCGGAGCTGGCATTGAGCGTGAGCCCGTTAATCCCGCAATTGCTGGTCCACGCATAGCTCCCCGACCCGCCGCTGGCCGCCAGCTTGTACGAGTACGAAGCATTCTGCGTGGCGTTGGGCAGCATGCCGGGGCTGGTGATCTGAATGGTACTAACGTTGATGTTGATACTACGGCCGACGGTATCCACCCCATCCGTGAAGGTAACGTTCAGGCCGTACCAACCGGCAGTGATCGGCGTCCCCGAAAGGAGGCCGCTGGAGGAGAGTGTTACTCCCGGCGGCAAGCCATTGGCCTGCGCCGTAAACGTAACCGGGCCGGCCGCGCCCAGCGCGGTCATCTGGTAGCTGTAAGCCACACCCATAAAGGCGCCGGGCAAAGTGAACTGGTCCTTCAACCGAAGCGCCGTGATCTTCATCGTGCAGGCTTGGGACACACTCTTCCCGCCGCTGGTCACGGTCAGCGTGAAGTTGTAAGTGCCCGGCGTAGTGGCCAACCCGCCGATCTCGGCTGACACGTTGGAATTGAGGAACCAGGGCGCAAGGTCAGCGCGCAGCGCCAGCCCCGGTGGCAGCGAGCCGCCCGTCAAACTCCAGGAGTAAGTGCCGTTTCCGCCCGTCGCCGTTAGTCCGTCTTGAATTTCCCCAATGGAGGACGTCCCGAAGTCCGGCCCCATCGAAATCCCGACCGGCGGCGCGGCGCCTCCCGGATAGATCGATACGTTGAACTGCACGGCCTGCGTGTTGCCCGCCGAGTCGGTCACCGAAATCTGGAAATTGTACTGCCCTGTCGCGGTGGGCGTACCGTTGATGGTATTGCCGTTCAGCGTCAGCCCCGGCGGCAGATAATTGCCCGGAACCAGCGCCCACGTCAATGTTCCAACGCCGCCGGTGGCCGCCAACGTCTGGTTGTAACCTGTTCCCACGTTGCCGTACGGCAGGGTCCATGACGTAGTGATGACAATAGGCGTCACCGTCAGCACAAACTGCCGCAGCCCGTAGTTGGACGGATTGCCGGCGTCCGCCGCCTTCACCACGAACGTGTACGTGCCTACCGTGGTTGGCGTGCCGCTCAATTGCCCGGACGACGAGATCGTGATCCCCGGAGGCCAATTGCCTCCCGCCGCCGACCACGCCAACGAAGACGCGCAGCAGCCATTCAGATTATTCGACCACCCCTGCCCCACCGTAACGTTGCCCAGATTGGAACCGGTATTGATGTCGATCTCCGGCGACGTGGGGCTGTAGATCCAGAAGCCCTCGGTGTACCGCAGCGTGCTGTCCACCGAATCGGTGAACAGGTACGTGACGTTGAAATTTCCGTTTTCCTGCGGCGTCCCGCTCACCGTCAGGCCGTTCAGCGCCAAGCCGGCCGGCAGCGTCCCGCCGACAATCTGCGCGGTATACGGCCCCGCGCCGCCCAGCACACGCTGGGTCTGCGAATACGCCGCGCCGCGCGTGCCGTTTGGCAGGTTGGTCTGCCAGTCGGTTTGCAGGTTCGATACGCGGAGTGGGTACGTCAGGGTGACGGTGGCGCCGGTGGCGTCGTTCAGGGTGACGTGCACCTGATACACGCCGGTGGCTGTGGGGTTGCCCCACAACTCCAAGTCGCCCGGCCAGACGTTGCTGGAGGTGACACCGCTGCCGAAGCGGAAGCCGATCCCTGGCGGCAACCCGCTCACGCTCCACGAGAACGGCGCGGCGCCCGAATTCGCGCTGATCTCGTACGAGCTGTTAGCGCCAATCGACCAGTCGTCGGGAATGCCTTGATTGCCCCCCAAGGACATCGAGGGCAGCAGCGGCGGCACTCCCACCACCGTCAACGACATGTTCTTTTGGTACCAAGCACCGTTGTGGTCGGTGCCGTTGATCCACACGCCATATTTGCCTGGGCCGCCGTTCACCGTGCCGGAAATCAGCCCGCTCGCCGGATCGAGGGACAGTCCATTGGGCAGGCAGCAACTGGAGAAAGTGTAGGGCGACACGCCGCCGCTGGCCGTTGCGGTGTAGTTGTACGCCGCATTCTGCGTGGCGTTCGGCAGCATTCCCGGGCTGGTGATCTGCACTTGGTAAACGTTGAGTCGAACGCCGCGGCCCACGGCGTCCACCCCGTCGCTGATCGTCAAACCGATGTTGTAGTTTCCCGGCGAGGTGGGAACTCCGGAAAGCACACCCGAGGAAGATAGCGACATGCCCGCCGGCAAGCCGTCGTTTATTGTCCACGTGACCGGACCGGCGGCGTTCAACGCGGTCAGCGTGTACGTGGGATAAGACACGCCGACGAAGGCGTCCGGCAGATTGCTGTCTTTCTCCGTCAGCCCGGTGATCCGCATGGTGCAAGCCTGGCTGGAGCTTTGTCCGCCGCTGGTCACTTTCAAGGTGAAGTTGTAATTGCCCGGCGCGGTCGCGACTCCCATGATCCCCGCCGATTGCCCCTGATTCCAATTGGACGGAATATCCGTGCGCAGCGCCAGACCCGGCGGCAGCGAGCCGCCCGTCGCGCTCCACGTGTAAGTCCCATTTCCGCCCGAGGCTGTCAGCGCAAACTCCTGCGACCCGATCGGGAACGTCCCGAAATTCGGCCCGTTGGAGATCCCTACCGGTGGGGCCGCGCCCGCCGGATAGATCGCCAGCGAAAAGTTCCACGAGTTCGCAAGGCCGGTCCCGCCGTCCGTGGCCGTGGCGTTGAAATTGTACTGGCCGGCTATCGTCGGCGTGCCGCTAATCGCGCCATTCGAGGCCAGCATCAACCCGAGAGGCAGCGCATTTCCAAACGCCACCGCCCACGCGATCGTGCCCGTGCCGCCGGTGGCCGTCAACGTCGCGTTGTATGCCGTTCCCACGTTGCCATACGGCAGATTCGCCGACCCCGTCAAGATCACCGGCGTGACGGTGAGCTGAAAACTGCGCACCGCGAAGTTCTGCGAATTGGCGGTGTCCGTGGCGCGCAGAATAAAGGTGTACATGCCGATCGCAGTGGGGGTCCCGCTCAACACCGTGTACGAACTGTTCGAAACCGGCGCGAGATTCAATCCCGCAGGCAAGCTGCCCGAGTCCAGTGTCCAGTTGTATGTCCCCGACCCGCCGCCGGCGTTGATGTAGAAGTTGTAGCCCTGGTTGACGATCGCGTAGGGCAGCGGACTGCCCGGGCCGATCCCCACATTGTTGTTGCTGTACCCGTTGGAGATGTTGATACCATTCCCGTGCATGTAGCCGTTGGGCGGCGCCGCCGAATCGGTGATCGACGGCTCGAACCCGAAATTGCCCGTCTCGGCCGGCGTTCCGGCCACCAGACCGGTGGTGGCGTTCAAACTCAGGCCGTTGGGCAGCGCACCTTGCACGATCGTGTAGTGGTAGGGCGGCTGGCCGCCCAGCATGCGCAGAGTCTGGTTGTACGGCACTCCCAGCGTGCCGTTCGGCAGACCGTCCCAGGTCAGCGGCGAGACTCTTAGATCGAACGTCCGGCTGCTGGTTTGCGGCGGAACCGAACTGTCCGTCATTTGCAGCGTGAACTGGTAAGTACCTAGAACCGTCGGCGCGCCCCCCAGAATGGGACCGCTGGCCGTCATCTCGGGTTGCACTTGCGCGAGACCCAACAGGCTCACCCCCGGCGGCAACGCCCCCGAGGCGATCGCATAGTTGTAAGGTGGCGTGCCTCCTGACACCCCAACGGTGTCCCAGCTCTGCATCCCTATCGTGAAGTCGTCCAGCAGCACGGTATTGATGGAGGGCAGTGACAGAGGGGTAGACAACACTGCCAACTGGAACGTCTTGCGCGCCGTATTGCCGGCGGAGTCGTTCACGTAGACCGTGAAGCTCCAGAATCCCGGCCCGCCGGACGTGCCGTTGAGCAGGCCCGCATTGTTCATCCCGATCCCACCCGGCGTGCAGCAGTTGTTCGAGAAGTTGTATGGCGGCGTCCCGCCGGTCACGGCGATCGCCTGGTTGTAAGCCTCGTTCTGGGTGGCGCTGGGGAGCAGAGTCGCGGTCGAAATCGCCATCGCGGAGATGGTGATCTGGCCGTTGCAGCCAGTGGTCCAGGTACCGTCGCTCAGGGTGCAGTTGAAGGGATACACGCCGGCCGAGGTGGGCGTGCCGGTGATGGATCCATTGCCTGCCAGGGTCAAACCCGGCGGCAGCGAATTGTTCGGCTGCAGCGCGAACGTGTAGTTGCCCGATCCCCCGGCCGCGGTCATTGAGGTGTTATAAGCCTGTCCCAGCGTGGCGTCCGGCAACTCCCAGTTACTGGTCATGACGAGGCTGTAAACGGTGACCGTGATCGACTGCGAAGCGGTATGGCTTTCGGAGTCCGTAACGCGGATGGTGAACGTGTACGGGCCGGGTGTGGTAGCCACACCGATCAAGCCGGCCGATTCATTCCAGCCCGAGGGCACGTCTGTGCGGATCGACATCCCTGGCGGCAGCGTGCCGCTGGCCAGGCTCCAGGTGTAAACGCCAGCCCCCCCGGTGGCGTCCAGCGGCTGTTCCATCCTGCCGATGCTCCAGGTCTGGTCGCCGGTGGTGATAGAGAGCGGCGGCGCACTTCCCGCGGGATAAATCGAGACGTTGAGCCCCGCCACGAAAACGTGATTCGCCGCGTCCGATACCGCGATGGTGAACTGATAGAAGCCGCTGGCGCTCGGTGTTCCGCTGATCACGCCAGTCGCGCTGTTCAGGAAAAGCCCTGGTGGCAGGAGACTGCCTGGGGGCAGCGCCCATGTGACCTGGCCGGTGCCGCCGGAAGCCACGAGCGTCTGGTTGTACACCGTCCCCACGTTGCCGTAGGGCAGGCTCCCCGCGGGGGTAATGTTCAACGGCGTCACCGTCAGCACGAATTGCCGCACGCCGTAATTCGACGGATTGCTGGAATCGGCCGCTTCCACCAGGAAGGTGTAGACGCCGAGGGTGGTGGCCGCGCCGCTGAGCTGTCCGGTTGGGGAAAGGCCGATTCCCGGAGGCAATGTGCCGCCCGCTTGCGACCACGTTATAGACGCCGCGCAGCAGGCCCCAAGCTGGTTCGAATACGGCAGGTTCACCGTCAGAGTGCCCAGATTGGAGCTTTGGCCGATATTGATGTTCCCGGCGCCGGCGTTGTTGATGTACATGCCTTCCGTGAGCTGCAGCGTCTGGCTGCCGTCAGAAAACTCGAGGACGGGATAGAACTGGCCGTTCTCCGCCGGCGCGCCACTGACCGCCATGGCGCCCAGCGATAGCCCGCCGGGTAGCCCGACGTTTATCTCCGGGATCGACACCAACTGCGCGGTGTATGTGCCCGACCCGCCCAACACGCGTAGGGTTTGCGAATAGGGTGCGCCCAGCGTTCCGTTTTGCAGGTGATCGCTGCCGTCCACCATCAGCCCGCTAACCCGCAAGGCGAAGGTCTGGGTGACCGAGACGCTGTTCGCGTCGGTGGCCACCGCCGTGAAGGAGTAGGTACCGGTTGCCTGCGGCGTGCCCCACAATTCCAGGTCATCGGGCCACACGTCGCTGGATGTGATCCCCTCCCCGCTGCGGTAGCCCATCCACTGCGGCAGGCCGGTCACCGTCCAATGGAACGGCGGGGTGCCGTTTTGCGCCTGAATCTGCTGCTGGCAGGGTACGCCAATGGTGCAGTCGTCAAACATCCCGGACGCTCCGAAAGCCGCCAGCGACGGTAGCCCGGCTGGTACGTTCAACACCACTATGGCCATGTTCTTGGTGTATGGGGAGTGGTTCGCGTCCGTGGCTGTGAGCCCGAAAATGTAGCGCCCCGGACCAGTGCTCACCGTCCCCGAAATCGTCCCGCTGGCGGAGTTCAGGGTCAACCCATTGGGCAGGCCGCCGCCCGACCAAGTGATCGATCCCGTCCCGCCGCTGGCCGACAAAGTGTACGAATAGAACGAATTCTGTGTGGTGTTCGGCAGCAGCGCCGGGCTCGTGACGTGCACCGCGGAAACGTTGAGCTGGACATTCCGGCTGACCGTGCTGGTCCCGTCGGTGAAGGTAACGTTCATGTTGTACGGGCCGGCGGCTGTCGGCGCGCCGGAGAGCAGGCCGGTGGCGGACAACGTCATGTTTGGCGGCAGTTGGTTGGCAGGAACCGAGAAGCTCACCGTGGCGGCCCCTCCCAGCGCCATCAGCGTGTAGCTATACCCATCCCCCACAAACGCATCGGGCAGATTGTACTGGTCTTTCAGGGTCAACGCGGTGATGTTCATCGTGCAATCCTGATGCGCGTTCTGGCCGCCGCTCGTGACCGAGAGCCTGAAGTTGTAGAGTCCCGGCGTGGTGGCCACGCCAATCAGGCCAGCAGACGCTCCGTTGAAGCCAGACGGGACATCGGTGCGCAGCAGAACGCCCGCCGGCAGCAACCCGCTCGCGACGCTCCACGCGTACGTTCCATTTCCGCCCGACGCAGTCAGGGGGAACTGGATCTCGCCGACCGAGAACGTCCCCAGGTCCGGCCCTACCGTAATCGCAGGCTGCGCCCAAGCGGTGCCACACACCGCGAGCGCGCACACGAGAACATGGAAACCAAAGCGAGCGGCTTGCAAGCAACACCTCCAAACCGCCTGAGGATCCCCCGTCGGGGACTTCGCCACGCAACCGGACGGCTTCGACGCGCGGCGATGGAATTAAAGCATATTGAGACTTTAAATTACTGTTTATTCCGCCACCCAATTGTACACCCGATTTGCACGCGGGGCGCAGATTCGATTCCCGTTAGCCGCTACCGAGTTTCAAAGAGTTACGGGCGGCGGTCCACCAGAACCGTGAGCTACGTCGGTCGGTCCCATGGTGCTATTCTACGCGCGATTGGGCAGGGAGACGCGGGTTCCGGGTGAAATACGTTATCGGAAACGCCCCGACGCAGAACGTCGGTTTGTCGCAAGATGTGGCGTTTTCGATAGAGTTTCACATGGCCTTCTCAAAGGCCACAACAGGGGATGAAAAGCTTTTGGGGCGTCGCCGGTCGAGAGCGTAACGTCACTGGGATTTTGAACCCGCGATAGAGTTTGCATCCAGCCGCGCAGAGGCACAACGAATTGTGAGACTCCATTGGAGTGAGCACGTAGGGGAGCTTCCCTTCCTTGCCGCGGCTACCGGCGGCCGTCCCAAGAAGGTGGTTATGGAAGTCGTATATCCGCGCTGTTGTGGGCTGGACGTGCACAAGAAAAGCATCTCGGCATGCGTGATGATTCGTGAGCACGGCCAAACTGAGAAAGTCGAACGCCGCTTCGGCACTTTCACCGAACAGTTGGAGGAAATGGCGGACTGGTTGGAAGAACAGCAAGTGAGCCATGTAGTAATGGAGGCGACTGGGGTTTATTGGAAGCCGGTATGGAATGTGTTGGAAGGGCGCTTTGATCTAATGCTGGTGAACCCCGAGCAGATCAAGGCGCTCACTGGCAAGAAGTGCGATCGTCGGGATGCGTCCCATTTGGCCGACCTACTGCAACATGGTCTGCTTCAGGGTAGTTTTATTCCTTCCGTGGAGATCCGGCAATTGCGCGATCTTACACGAAATCGCACCCGCACCGTGCAAGAGGCAGCACGCATTAAGAGTCGGATCCAAAAGGTTCTGGAGGAGGCTAACGTGAAGCTTTCCAGCGTCGCCACCGACGTATTGGGCGTATCCGGGCGATTGATGCTGAACGGACTGATCGCGGGTGAGCAGGACCCAGTTAAGTTGGCCGACTTGGCGGTGGGCATGCTCAGGAAGAAACGAGATCAACTCGTGCAGGCATTCCTCCGAATCGTCAGGCTGTCCCTCACAGGTATCCTGGTGGCCATACATGTTTCCGTATCTCGAACAGCGGCTCGATGGTAATCGAATTGCTCAGGGCTCATCGTGCGCGATCTCAGGCATGGTATCACGTCCACCTGGCGCGAATCGGGAAAGGCGTGTGCCACTCGGAAACAACTGCGGGGGAGAACGGCATTCTGGTTTCGAAATAGTGTCAATCTGATTCGGATCGGACAGAGTGGCCGCACCGATCTGCTGGACTACCGCGCGGCGTCAACGCAATTAGTCAGCCTCTGTCCCAGTTCTGCTTGATGTTCCCGTCGCCCCGAGGTAATGTCCACATGACTTCCGATATTGCCCATTAGGGATCTTAAATGCGCGAGCTCGAAGGCCGAAGTCAGTGTGTTGAAATCTACTGAAAATGCACTGGCTGCGTGAGGGCTCCATTGCCCGCCGAGTCCCACGCAGCGAATCGTATCCACTTCTTGCCGGTGGCATCGAACGGAATACGGTAGCGGTGAATGGAGAATGGCGCCAGCGACGTGGCGGATATAATTTCACGCTCGGTTGTTTTGCCGTCGCCCCAAACCAGTTCGACGAATTCGGCAGGCCAAGTCCAATCCACATCTACGACGAAGGTGCGCTTATCACCCGTCCCTTGAATGGAGTAGTCATGCAACAGAACCTCGCCCGAGGTCACAAAAAAGGTGCCGGCACGTAGGGCATCCAGCACTGGCAGCCAACCTTCGGAGAACTTGGGGAGGTGATCGAGTTTGACGTAATTCACGTCCAGTTGTGGGTAGGTCTCGTCCTCCGGCGATTTGGTGTAGGTATCGCCTTCGGCGATCAGGTACTTGGGGCCCGCCCAGTTGTTCATGTCATCCAGTAGGTCGAGGCACCGCGCCTCACAGAGACGCTTTTGGGATTGATCGACGGGCAATGACTGGAAGGAGGCTCCGGCGAAACGGTCGCTGAGGAAGTGCGGTTGGTCCTTCACGGCATCCGGGTAGCCATCGGAACTCTTGGTGCGCGGGTGAGTCTGCCACATCAGGGCGTGCTCGTCGTTCAGCAACCGCATCTCGGTCTCGGGCGACGACGTGTGATAGACCTTGCCGTACGGCGCGATGTTTTCCATATAAGGCTGTTCCGCGACGGATTGCGTTGAACCCGGACGGCGGAGCGCAGCGTGGGTGTAATAGACCGGCTTCGGGAACAGGAACATGTAGTGGCCGCCGAAAGTGGCGTCGGGCTCTTCGCCGGGAATGATCAGGAAATCGCGGTCGGAGAAACGGGCACTGCCTTCAAAGTAGACTCGCTGCTCATCCAAGCGGACCTTGCCCGTGTCGGTGGGATGCGAATCGGCGTGGAAGTCGCACAGCGCGGCGATATTGATCCCCAGCGCTTTGAAGGTGGGAATCCATTGCGGTTGGTAATCGAGAGTGCCGACATCGGTCAGTTCCTCATTGAAATGAAAGTGGAAGTGGCTGACCATTACCTGGTAGCCGGGCAGGGGCTTGTAGACATCGTCGTGGGTGAAAGCCATCACCGCCTGTTGGGCGGCTTCCGCCTTGCCCGAATCCAGATAAAAGTAGACCGCCATGCGCTGCAGGGTGCCCGGTGGAGCGTTATACAGAGCGAAATTCTCCTCGAACTCGCGTGCCTGCGTGACGCGCCGCTGCCAGACGGCGTCGGTGGCGCCGTAAGGTTTGAAAGATTCCTCGCGATCGGCCTGGCGCACTCCCACCGCGAAAGTCGTGTCGCTATCTTTGCGGTAGTAGTTGTAGCCGAGGTTGGATTCCACCTCGCGCGAAAAAAAGAATTTGTGGGATGCGGGGAAGACGACCACCGAGCCGGCATCGCTTTCGACGACTTCCAGCCGATTGCGCGCCTTCAGCGCCACAGGGTCGGTGTTGACGTTGCCGCCGAACAGGTAGTGCTGCCAACCGCGGGCGATATCACGCCACACCAGGCGAGTATCGTTACCGATGGTAAAACCCTTTAAGCCTGCGACAAACTTGTAGGCTACGGAGGGAGCTTCAGTCTTAGCGATCACTTCCTGGCGAATCAGGTTGGTGCCTCGGTAAACGGTATAGCGTAGACCGCCGGAGAAGAGGCCTAGCGAGACCCCCGGAAAATTCGCCTCCAGACGGGCACCGTCGGTGTTGACCTGGCAGCCGGTGACTTGAAACGTGGCCCAGGCGCGCTGGACCTCCTCGGGTTTGCGCGGGAGATCAACAGCCGCATTGGAGCCGGGATGGCCGGGGACGTTCAGAGGGGCGTCCCAGAACGCGAACCATTTCTGGCGTTCGATGATCTCGGGCGTGTACAGGCCCAGTTGGCGCAGCGGCACTTCCTGCTGGGCGGAGATGCGCCGCCGGCCGGTGGTGACCTGGTATTCGGGAGTGAGGTCGTGCCCCAGTACGGACCACCTGCCATTCTTCTCCACGGCCAGTTCTCGCACCACGGGCTGGCCGCCGTTCACCCCCAGATTGGCGCGCAGAGTCTGACCGCGCTCGCCCTGCCAAGTCAATTCCAAAGAACCAGACCGCACCTCGGCTTTCAATCCGTCGAGCGCTTTATAGCCTTGAAAATCACAATTGAGGGGTTGCGCGTCGGCGAGAGCCGAGAGGAGCAAACCCAAAAACGCAATCCTGTGCCAGCTCATGATCTTCACCGCAACAGAGTATCAAAAAGCCTTATTTGATTGTTGAGATTCCCCCTGAGGCTCTTCCCCTGATGCTCAGCTCGCATGAGGTTATGGCTACCGATATTGCGGAATAACGCAGCCACTGGCCAACGCGGACCAGCCAGAGCGCCGACTCCGCTGGTGGTAGTCGTGGGGCCTCCGCCCGGCGACCGCACACCGCCCCGTTATAGCCCAACTTGCCTTCATTCCGCCCTCGGAGTGAGGAATGTCGTATGCCATTTGAGGTGGGCGCCATCGAAGCCACGTGCCTCGACCAAGTCTTCCCACTCCAGATCCAGTTTGCGCTGCGTCGCCGCAGGCAACTTCGACAATTCGACCATCGCTCCCCATGCGATTTCCTGAGTGGAGCAGCCGCCCCAGGGTAGGGTTCCCAGCCTTCGCCCCGTCGAGCTGAGCTAGGCGGCTACAAACATCTTACTTCCAAAGTGTTTTGAGCATGAATGCGCCTATGGCGTTACGATACCTCCTGTCCCCAAACGCGAGTTGCTAAGGGAGGCCCCTCTCTAAAATGCGGCTATTAATAGTTCCTGTTCTTTCTCTCAGCTTGGTCATGTCCTGTCCCACATTTTGCCAGACCTACACCATTAACACCGCGGCGGGAAACGGGACGACTGGGTTCAGCGGTGACAACGGCCCGGCCACCAGCGCCCAGTTGAACTTTCCCGGGGGCGTTGCAGTGGACAGTTCCAGCAACATCTACATCGCCGATACCACGAATTGTCGCATCCGTGAGGTGTCAAACGGAGTGATTACCACCGTGGCAGGTGACGGGACGGTGCGGTTTTGGTGGAGACAACGGCCCGGCCACCGGGGCTCAGTTGAACTTTCCCTACATCGTCGCGTTGGACAGTTCTGGAAACCTCTACATCGCCGATACCGATAACAATCGGATCCGCGAAGTCTCGAACGGAGTGATCACCACCGTGGCGGGCAACGGGACAGGCTGGGTTCAGTGGTGATAATGGCCCGGCCACCAGTGCGGGCCTGCGTGTTCCGTTTGGCGTCGCCGTTGATAGCGCTGGCAACATCTACATCGCTGATACTGGATGCAACGTTGTAACTCTCGTCTGCAACGACCGTATACGTAAGGTCTCGAACGGAGTGATCACCACCGTGGCCGAAAACGGAACGCTCGGCTACAGCGGCGACGATGGACCGGCCACCAGTGCTGGACTGAACAGTCCCACGGGAGTGGTCGCGGATGGTCTTGGCAACATCTACTTTGCCGACAGCGGTAACAACCGAATTCGCGAGATGTCGAACGATATAATCACCACGGTTGCGGGAGGAGGGGCATCGCTCGGTGACAACGGCCCGGCCACCAGCCCTCAGTTGAACTCTCCCAATGGCGTCGCCATAGACAGCGCCGGCAGCCTCTACATTGCGGACACTGGTAACAACCGCATCCGTAAGGTCTCGAACGGAGTGATCACCACCGTGGCGGGCAACGGGACAGATGGGTTCAGTGGTGATAATGGCCCGGCCACCAGTGCAGAGCTGAAGCGGCCATATGGCGTGGCCGTTGGCTCCGGTGGAGGCCCCTATATTGCCGACTATGGGAACAGCCGCATGCGCCTGTTGACACCAGTCTACCCTCCCAGCCAGTCCTACACGTTTCTTGCGATTGACTTGCCCGGAAGCACGAGCACAGTGCCTCGCGGGATCAACGATACCGGTCAAATCGTGGGAACTTACACCGACGACAGCGGCTCTCACGGCTTTCTTTATGCTGGAAACACCTTCAGCACCATCGACGTGCCGGGAGCATAGAGACCAATCCGTCCGGCATCAACGATTCCGCCCAGATTGTAGGATCCTACGATGTCACAAACAACGTCAACCACCAAGGGTTTGTCTGTGTGGGCGGCGTCTTCACGACGCTCGATGTGCCCAGCGCCACAGCAACACAAGCCCGGGGAATAAGCAATTCTGGACAAATCGTTGGAACCTACGCCGGATTGGGTGACCAAGGAGTTTTGGATTCAAGCAACACGTTTTCGAATATTGATGTGCCCGGCGCAGCATCCACCGACGCCGGTGGCATCAACGATTCCGGCATGATCGTTGGCGTTTACAGCGATTCCAACTCTTTAGTGCATGGTTTCTCGTACGTCAACGACACTTTCTCCAGCCCTCAAATATCTGCCGCGCAACAGACTTTGACCATTGGCATCAACGATCTGGGTCAGATCGTCGGAGTCAGCGGCTCCAGCGGATTTCTTTACGCCGGAGGCACGTTTACTACTATCAACGTGCCAGGTGCCAGTGAGACTGCTGCGGAAGGGATAAACAACGCCGGCCAGATCGTTGGCTTTTACCTTGATTCGACGGGTGCAGCGCGCGGCTTTCTAGCGACGCCGGAGTTTTCGGCCCCCACTGTCAAAGTTATAGTTACAACGAATTCGGTAGGCCTCTCAGTGCTCGTGGATTTGCACCACAGATAGCTGCGCGCCATTGGCCACACCCCAAAACCTCGATTGGCTCCCGGGGTCCATTCATTCAATAAGCGCGAGTTCACCGCAAGGCAACTCCGGTACACGTTACGTCTTCTCGAACTGGAGCGACGGCGGAACCGAGACTCATATGGTCACGGTCCCAAACTCTGCAACTACATATCTCGCCAACTTTGAGACGGAGTACTTGCTGGCGACCACGATCTCTCCCGGCGGTGCCGGAGCGATCGGTGCTTCCCCAACATCTCCGGACGGTTATTACGTCAGTGGAACTTCGGTGGTCTTGACGGCCGCGCCTATGACGGGTTACAGGTTCGCCTCCTTTAGTGGCGACTTCGGAGGAGCTACAAATCCGCAAGCCATTATCATGTCCGCACCTCACTCGGTGACGGCAAACTTCATCGCCATTAGCCTGTGCGATGTGAACAAAATGGGTATATCGACGTGTCGGACATACAAGCGATCACGAATGAAGCGCTGGGAGTGGCACCCGCCCTCAACGATCTGAGCGGGGAAGGGCTTGTGAATGTCATCGATGTCCAGAGCTTAATCAATGCGGCGCTTGGGCTGGGTTGCTCAGCGCACTGAACGCTGGATTTTTCGCCGGAGCAGGTACCCCTATACCGCCACCCTCAGCTTGATTCCGTCGTTTGGCGCGTGGATGAGGTCTTGCCTGGTCCCCAGATACCGCTCCGTCGTTTGCACCGAGGCGTGGCCCAGCAACAATTGGATCTGCTCAAGCTCCCCGCCGGCCGCTCGGCACATTTTCGCGCAGCTGCGCCTCAGGTGAGGTGCAATTCCGGGGACACCCGCGGCCCTCGCGTAGGGCTGGAGCAGTTGCCAGACGACCTTTTCGGTCATCCTCTCGCCAAGCACGCGGTCCCCGCGGCCGACTGGCCGGAGCACGTGGCCTTCGGTCAAACCGCCCGCCGCTGTCCAGGCGTCGACGGCGACCTTTACCCAGGTCGGCATCGGGATCGTCCGCACGCGGCCGTGCTTGCCGACGAGGTCAACGATACACCATCGATTAGCGCGCTGCTGGATGTGCTTCAGCGTGAGCGCCGCCACCTCGGAGCGGCGCAGTCGGCAGCCGAGCAGCAGAGCGAGCATCGCTCGATCCCGCAGCCCCTTCTTGGTAGAAACGTCCGGCGCGTTCAGCAGCTTCTGGGCCTGCTGGACGGAAAG
>Ga0181521_10001848_pt1 | contig 25900 bp, 17 predicted proteins | sample PEATcosm2014_Bin_32_FD_119764 | JGI IMG/M metagenome (GOLD analysis project Ga0181521, IMG submission 119764) | Peatland microbial communities from MTU Mesocosm Facility, Houghton, MI, USA - PEATcosm2014_Bin02_60_metaG | ecosystem: Environmental > Terrestrial > Soil > Wetlands > Peat | place...
GGCGCAAACGACCATGGGCGCGGCTCGGGTGGTGCTGGAGACGGGAGATCATCCGGCGCTGTTGAAGGATGCGGTGACGACTCCGGCGGGATGCACGATTGACGGCATCATGGAACTGGAAGAGGGCAAGCTGCGCGTGACGTTGATCAAGGCAGTGGTGAAGGCAGTGCAGCGGGCTAAGGAGCTGGCGTTTTCGTAGGGGGACTCTGATTAAGTCCTCGCTGGCGAGATGTGATGCGCTCAAAGCGCCACCCTCAGCGGCTGAAGCCGCTTGTATAGCGGGTTCTAACGGCATGGCTGAAGCCATGCCCTTTCAAGGCTCCCCACCAGACGACTTAATCAGAGGTTGCTTAGGGCAGGCGCCGGAGCGCGCCACCGGCTCAAATTGTGTACCCTCAGGCCTATAATGGCCGATGTTATGTTGCCGCCGCAAAAATGGCTGCTACTGCTGTTCGTTTTTGCTGTCGCCTGTCTTGTTCCTATTCTCGCCGCCGAGACTCACGACGTGTCGCACGGCAAGAAGGGCGGATGCCATATGCTCTTGAGCGGTTCCTCGTTCGAACAGCTCAATGGGCCTTCTTGGTACTGTGGCACTCAAGGCTATACGCGAGTGTTTACTGGAACTGTCCGGTCGGCCGTCGATATATCCGACACAGAGAAACGGCTTGAACTCATCCCGGACGAAGTCTTCCTCGGCGACGCCAGTGAACTCACCGCTACAGTAAACCAAGCATGTCTCTCTGAGAACGAGCCAGACATTAAGACGGGAGACAAGTGGCTCTTTTATGTTCGCCCGAGGAGGTATTGGGACAGGGAGACCCGTCTGGCCAATACCGATGGTCTGGAAGTCGCGTGGGACAGCCCAAGCAAGCCTGCCAGCGAAGCCGAAGATGATATTGCGATCTTGAGGCATTTGGCGGGGCTGACCGATAAAGGCATTCTCGCCGGGAATGTGGTTCGGATAGGGGCGACCGTTGACACATTGAATCCGAAGGCAGTTCCGAACCACAGAGTGGTTGCCAAGAGTTTGCAGTCAGGCACCGAATACACGGCGTTCACAAACATGGACGGACACTTCGAGCTCGAACTGCCTCCCGGCTCCTACAACGTGACGGCTTCTACTGAGCAGGGTCTTCGCGAAGCAGAGCCTTTCATGCCGACTGCTATCGATTTGGAGTACGGCTTTGGAGGTAACGCGCACGTGAGGCCGCGCGACTGTACGGAGATGGCATTCAGACTCTTGGCAGACGGCAAACTTGCAGGGCGAGTGGCCACGGCTGATGGACGACCTGCAAGTTTCGCCAAGGTTGCAATCGTGCCGATTTCTCCAGTTCACCCGCAGTTCACCGTGGATGCAGACGAAAACGGACACTTCGAAGTTTCGGGGCGTCAACCGGGACAGTACCTCGTCGGCGTTGGACTGATGGCTCCGTTCGACAGCGCGGAGTGGAAGTCTCGCGTCTACTATCCCGGCGTGCCCACGCGAGAACAGGCGAAGGTAATCGAGCTTGACGTTGGCGAGTGGCGCACCGACATTGACTTCCAACTCTTACCGAGTTCCACGGTTCACTGACTGTCGCTACCAGCGATGTCACAAGCTTGCCGTCTGTTCGCCCTTTCTCCGGAGTTGTGAATGTAATCGAGAGATATTACGCCAATTGACCAGGGACCCATGCGTGCGCACCGCTATAATTGCTTCTAGTATGACTGCGCTCGCAGAGCAGGACATCTTTCACGATCCGTGGCCCCCGCTTTCTTATCCCGACTTCGCGGCCACCCAGCACCTTCTGCATATGGGTCTACAGGCAGTGGGCAAATTGAAGTTGCAAGAGCCGTTTGAACCGCAATGGGCCGAGGTACCTCTTTTGCTTAGCAGCCGAGGGTTAACAACCGGACCAATCCACTATTCCGGCGGCGCCTATGAAGTTACGGTTGATCTGGTCTCTCATAAAGTGGGGTGCGCAACCAGTTGGGGATTTTCGGGTGGTTACGACCTGGCGTCTATGTCTGTCGCCGAATTCGTAAAGCAACTCTTTGACATGCTGGGCAAAGCCGGTATCAATCTAATTGCTTCCATCAACTTGAAGCCGCAGGAAGTTCCCAATGCGATCCCATTTGACGAGGACACAGTGCGTCGTCCCTACGACCCGAGACTGGTTAACGCCTGGTGGCGAATCCTTCTGAGTACGCAACGCGTGATGCAGGTTTTCCACGGACGCTTCAAGGGTAAGACACAGCCGATTGGCCTCATGTGGGGAACGCTTGACATCCGCGATGTGCGCTATAACGGCAAGCCCGCTTCACCCGGCGAGAAGGCCGACTACATCCGACGCAACGCCATGAACGAAGAGTTAATTGAGGTAGGTTGGTGGGCGGGCAGTGCCGCTTATCCAAAACCGGCGTTCTATTCCTTCACCTACCCGCAGCCTGGGGAGATCGAACATGCAAAGGTCAGCCCGGCCAGTTCGCGATGGGAGTCGGCCATGAGTGAGTTCCTCCTTGACTATGACGATCTGCGCAAATCGAAAAACCCTGACGGCGATCTACTGTCGTTTTTCGAGTCAACATATCAGGCTGGCGCTGAGAGGGCAGGCTGGGACCCGCATCTGGTTGGCAGCGGCAGACCTGAGTAGCTGCGGCACGACATTTGCGGCAATAAGTTGCAATAACAAGAGTGATCTGCGCGAATGCTCACGCATCCGTGGCCTATTGGCGGATATGCCGTCGCCGTTACCCCGGCAGGTTCAATGCGCTCACTATCGTAAAACGCACTAAGTTATTGAGAGTTTTTCGATGAGTCCGACGATGATGGACGACAAGGTCTTGTTGCCTGCTGGAGGGTTATTTCCGCAGGTTCGAATCGCCGCCACGCCCAACCGCACCTTGACGTGCCTTTGCGAGCGCCCAGCTAATCGTTAGAGGTGGATCGAGGGACCAGCGGTAAGCGAGTGCCATTTGCCGTGCCGCCTCCTCCGGCGCGACCATCCCGCAGGAAGTACCGAGGCCGGGACAAGCGATGGACCTAATTCTCCGCTTGGCTTGGCGATTGTGCTGATGCACAGCAACCAGCATTGCCCACATCGCAGCAAAGACATAGTCCGTGGTGGCAATTGTCATTGGTACGCGCATTGTCGGCGTGTGTGCGATGAAAGGGTGCTTAGCGTTGCCGGTCTCGACAATAACCGATGTTCCGACAGGTTGCTCCCCCAAATAGTCCCGAATGATCCTCTCCTGTACTCGGTCCATCAACTCGACGCCGAAGTAGCAAATGATTGCGAGGTCAACTCCACCGTCCATCAATCCGAAGGAGTTGGCTGCGCTCACCATACAGTCAAACTCCTCCAGTTCCTCGAACTTCCCGTTCACTATTTCAACGTGGGATAGGCCGCGGAACTGCTGTTTCCAGCATTCGCACAACTCGCGCTTTGGGTCGACCAAAATCAATTTAGGAGTGGAGATGGACATTGGCTATCGCTCTTATTGTCAGCGTCTTCGAGATAGCAACAGAATAGCAGACTATAACCGGAGTGAGCGCAACATTACGCCTTTTGTTCGCCCTACAGCCATTGCGCTCAAAACCCTGCTACGGTGTGACGGTAGCGATCCCGTCCGACCGCGTGGTGTGCAAGGTCAAGTCATGGCTATTACAGCTCAGATGTTCGCTATTCGTAGCGGAGCAAGTAGCCGGGTTCGAGAGGGAGCTTGCCGTCGACCTTCACGACTTTGATTGCGCCTGTGATGGAGTAAACGTCAACCACTCCTACCGCGTTGGGCACGGTACCGACCACTTTAATGACCTCGTCGTCGCTGTTGACGACGATTATCGTTCGCTTGGCCGCTGCTTCGATGAGTCCCTCGGGCGTCTGCACCAGGAGTTTGCTGCCCACAACCTTAGTTTCGGGCGCGTCCAATGACTTGACGACCAGAACGATTTCCTCGCCGTCAAGTCGAGCGGGCGCCGACTTGAATGCCTTCATGAAAGCAGCGGACTGGATTGCAGTTACCTTGGAATTCTTGGCGACCACGAGCGCCGCGTCCTTGGCAAACCCGAGCAGTGGCGTAGCAGCGAGCAGCGCCAACATCGCCAGGTTACGGACCGAGAGCTTCAAACTGCCAAAGTTAAACCGGCTCACAATGCGCTGAGTTAAGCAGATGGAGAACGCTAGTTCAAGTTACCGGAGTTACTTCTCTGGAAATTTAAACTCTGCTACCTTGCCGATTATGCGATACGTCCTTCAGTGCGTCGTCGCAATGGCGATGATTGCCCCCGCCGTCACGCAGACCGCTGCGCCTCCAAAATCTCCGCAGGCTATCCGGCTCTATCAAGAGGGTTTGAGGCTGCAGGAAAACCGCCGGAGTTATGAGGCGATGCAGAAATGGCGCGAGGCCACGAAGCTCGACCCGAACCTGGCGCTTGCCTGGGCGATGCTTTCAATTGTCGAGACCAGCCCGGATTACGCCCGCGAAGCTCGAGACAAAGCCCGCTACCTGATCGAGCATCAGCCGCAGGGCGGGGTTGACGATCTGTTGGTTCGCTGGTTCGTCAGCCGGTCCGAGACCGACCTTATGTATTCGATCCAAGTGGCCAACGACATGGTATCGCAGTATCCGGACCAGAAACGCATTCTGTGCACGATTGGCTCGTGGTACGGATTCCAGATGCACCAGTACGACCGGGATGCTGCCTTGCAGGAGGCGGCTCTGAAAGTTGATCCGAATTTTGCTCCCGCTCTCGACGAGTTGGGATTCGCGTATGCGCATCTGCAGCGCTTCGATCGCGCCGTCGAAATGATCAAGCGTTACTCGGAGCAGTCGCCGAACGAACCTAATGCAGAGGATTCGTACGGCGAAGTTCTGCGCCTTGCGGGGCGCTATGACGAGTCTTTGGAGCATTACCACCGGGCGCTGAAGATCCTCCCTGGGTTTGATTCCTCGCAGCGGGGACTGGGCGACACTTACGCCTTGATGGGCGACGAGAAGAAGGCGCGAGACGAGTATGAGAAGTGTAGCGGCAGCGGCTCGGCCAGTACGCGCCTGGATTGCCGAAAAATGTCGATCTACAGCTATGTGCGCGAGGGTAAGAACGAAGAGGCCGCCAAACTTCTAACTGACTTCACGGGGCAGATGCATTCTGTCAAACGGATTTCACTGGAACTGGAAAGTCTGATCGCTCTTGGGTTGATTACGAAGAAGACCGACGCTGCGCTGGGATATTTTGACCAGTCAATTGCGGCGGCAAAAGCCAGCAAAACGATCCCCAAGTCGGACCGTGACGAAACCGTAGGGCGAGTGATGGCTTACAAAGTTCGCATGGCCAGCGCCAATGGCGATACGGAGACGGCGCAGAAGGTACAAGCGGAACTTGAGGCATGGGCCGCATCCACGAAAGATCCCAACGTTTACGCGGCCATGCGGGGAGGAAGAGGCGCGATCCTCTATTACCAAAAGAGATATGAAGAGGCGGCGAGCGCGATACAGGACGATCCCAACGACGTATTCTCGAGGTTGCTGCTGGTGCGGTGCTTCGAGCAGCAGAATAAGAAAGATGCCGCCGACGTGCTGAAGGGACTGATCTTTCAAGAACACACCATGGACATCGACCTCGCCCTGGTGCAACGGGAGATCAAGGGGTAGGCCTCCAGTTTTCGGTGAGGGTTAGAGGAAGAACACGGTTGACTGTCTTGCCCCAGGCGTAGGCAGAACGCAAACAGAGAAGCCAGAGTTCGCACCCACCCGCGTCGAGGCAAGCAGATGTAAGCCCCACTGATTCGCATTCTAGGTCACAACCTGAACGAAATGCGTGTAACTGTCAGGCTCGACTTATGTGTGGTAGCCGCGACTTGACCTTGCACGCCACGCTGTCCGATAGGGCCGACACGGTCAGGCCCTAGCAGGAGCATTAGGCGCGACACAGGGGCGAACAAAAGGCGCACGTTTGTGCTAACGCCTGGTTACGACAGTTACCGCTCCCGCCCCTCGTCATAACGCAAAAAAGAAGCCGCCCGAAGCCAAGCAGAGTTCCTGTGCTGGTTAACTTATGGCGCTTACTTCTCTGCTGCAACCCGCCTAGGGGCGGCAACTTGCGCCTTCACTCCTTACAGTAGAAAAGAGAAGGTTCCGTTGCCGTGGCGCTCGCCTAACACCAAGCTTCGCTAACTAGTTCACAGTCTGAGACGTCGTTCCCGAGCTTGCGGCGGATTGCGTATCTCCCCTGTAGTCTGCTGTAAGCGTTAACGTTCCGACGGGCAGCTTTGTCGTCGTCAGCACGGCAGTCCCGGAGCTCAAAGTGGCCGTCCCCAGAGTGGTCGCTCCGTTCTTGAAAGTCACCTTGCCGGTTGGTCCTCCTGGAGCGCCTGAGATCACATTCGCGGTGAGCGTGACCGCCGCCCCAGAACTCGACGGATTTGGAACGGAAGTGAGAGTTGTAGTCGAGGAATAGAGAGTTACCACTTCGCCGCCAGGCAGGTGGCCGGAGCTTTTTCCGTGAAACGCATTTCCGGAAAAGCTCGCATTAACCGAGTAGGTTTTGGCTTTCGAGAAAGCCGTGGTCACACTCGCTACCCCGCCTGTTGTCGTTGCCGTTCCCAAATCGGGAGAGAACGTGATTACCGTTCCATTCGGGATCGGAGAATTCGAGGTGATCGTGGCTGTTAACGTCACTTGCTGATTGATGAGCCCCGGGTTGGCCGAAGATGTCACTACTGTCTTAGACGACTCATGCAAGTCGTTCAACCACACACTGAAGTTAGTGACGTCGTCGGTCGAAAGTAAATCTGGCCTGCCGTCCCCATTTACATCAGCGATTGCGACTGAAATTGTAGAGTCTGTCGCGGAATAGCTCACGGGGGCCTGCAGCGAGCCGTCTCCGTTGCCCAACAGGACGTCCACGCCGTAGCCGTTGACCACAAGCACATCGGGGTTGCCATCGCCGTTAACGTCACCGACGGCGATCGAAGCTGCCACGGTCGTTCCTGCCATGAAGGTGAGAGGGGACTGAAACGTGCCGTCGCCATTGCCCAGCAACACGCTTACTGCGCCGGTCTGTTGATAGAGACAGACACTGCTGTTCAAGCACCAGTTGCCCACGATCAGGTCCAAGTTGCCGTCCCCATTCATGTCGGCAACCGCTACCTGAAGCCCATAGTAATATCCGCCGGAACTGTACTGCACGGCTGGCGCGAAGGTGCCGTTGCCGTTGTTGAGCAACACGCCCAAACTGCCAGTACTGCACGCGGTGTCTGCGCACTGATTCGACACCACGATGTCGGGATGTCCGTCGCCATTAAAATCGCCCACCGCGACGGACTCGGGACTTCCGAGGCCCGAACCAGCGCTGTAATTCGTCGCTGGCAGGAACGAACCCTCGCCGTTATTCAGCAATACGCTCACGAGTCCCCCGGTACTCTGGCATTCACTCGCGCAACCATTCGTCACGATGATGTCCGGATATCCGTCGCCGTTCACGTCTGCGACAGCGATCCACCCGGCGTTGCTGCCGCCCGAATCGTAAGAGACAACCGGTTGGAAGGTGCCGTCGCCGTTCCCCAGCAGCACACCGACGCTGCCATCAAGAGCGCTGTCGCTGGCATACTGGTTAGCCACAATCAGATCGGGAAAGCCGTCGCCATTCACGTCTGCAATGGCCACTGAATGGGCAACGCTTCCGCCCGTGCTATAGGTGGTGGGGGCGCCAAAGGTGCCGTCGCCGTTCCCCAATATCACCCCGACAAATGGGAGCGGTGGGGAGGGCGCGGTCATGCCGGTCACCACCACATCGAGATGGCCGTTGCCGGTCAGGTCGGCGACTGCGATGCCGTAGTTGTTGAAGTTACCGGTGCTGTAAAGCTCGGCCTTCTTGAATTTGAGGGGCAGCGCAGACGAACTGGCTGCCTTCTGCGACGCTATCGACGACTGCGCCAACAGGCGAGGATTAGGGTTTGCAGCTACGAGCGCCACAAGGACAGCACTAAAACGAGTGACGAAGCAGGCATGTTTCAAGAAGCCCTCCACAACAGCAGGGTCTCGCGTGGCGGTTGAAGGCAGATTCTCTGGCCTTCTCTCTGTCGAGGCGACCTACCGGAACTCCCCAGTCGGGCACGTTACTACCGCCCGGAGGACGCGTCAAGCGCGTGCACTCGTAAAGGTAATACGAGATGGCTTGGGGTCGATCGCCGGAGCAAAATCCCACGTCCGAAGCGGGCAAGTCGACGAAAGCAGCGGAGTTGGCGTGGATCAAAAGGATTCTTGGCGAAAAATCGCGATTACACTCAAAATCCCCCGGGTCGGTGTCCAATACGTGGAACCTGCCAGCCCTGTCCGCAAGGTCGAGTTCAAACTAACACAACTTATGGCTACTCGAATGGGATGACCAACAGGCGGCAACGCTATTACGTCCGTCGAGCGGTTAGTTGGGGAGGGCGAAGGCCAGGGTTACGTCGGTCTGGAACCGGGCGGGATGGTCGTTCTGGCGATAGGGCCGGTAGCGCCAGTTGCGGACGGCTTCGGTGGCGGCGGCGGCCAGAATGGGGTCTCCGCTTAGAGTGCGGATGCTGGAGACGCTGCCGTCTTCGGCTACTTGTACTTCGAGAATCACGGTGCCGGAGCGGTGGGCGGCTACGGCTTCGGGAGGATACTGGGGCTCGGTGCGGTTGAGGAGGCGGGTTTCGGCTTGCGCGGGAGCCAACCAAACGCTTTGGATTGGAGCGAGCTTCGTTATGGACGATGCTTCTACGATGGCATCGCTGGCTGGATTGGTGGGAGCGGGGTTGGGTTGGTGGCGCTCTGCTTGGCCGGGGCTGGTGGGGGCGGGCTTCATCCGGAAGACGACTTTTCCTTTCTCGTAGACAACTAATCCGTCTCCGGACGGGACGGGCGTCCGAGGCGATTGCGTGGACGACTTTTGCGGCGGTTTTTCCGACGGAGATGAATTTGCCCGGCGGGTTGCGGCCGTCGCTGCCGGGCTTGGCTCGGCCGGACAGCCGGGGGCGGGTGTGCCTGCGCAGGACGCGGGCTGCGCGATCTGGCTGCTGGATGAAGTTCGCGTCGGATGCAACCAGCCTATGCGAGAGCCTATGAGGAAGCTGACGGTGATGGTGGCGAGAATGGTTAGAGATCCGAGGACGAGGGTCCAGACTTCGTAGGGAGGGCGGCGAGCGGGCAGCGGACTGGCTGCAATGAAATCGAGCGGGATGGACTCCGACGGGACTAACTCGGACGGGAAAATTTCGGGTTGAAGCGTCTCGGGCTGAACCATCTTGGGCTGCAGCGTCTCACGTTGAACCTTCTCGGGCCGGACGACGGCGGTGGGTTGGCGTTGACTGCGTTCTATGGCGGCTTGGCGAACTCGGGCGCACTGCTCGGCGTAACCTTCCAGCAATTTCAGATCGGAGCTGGAGAAGGCGGCGGGAGAGGTCGAGAAGATTTCCAGAATTCCGGTTAGCTGCGCATTGCCGGCGTCGAAGACGGGAACGATGAGGATGGAACGAATGCCGAGACGACGGGAGATGGCGGGGTCGACGCGGGGATCGAACTCGGTATCGACGGAAAGCTGGGGCTGACGGGTTTCGAGACAGGCGCCGGAAAGACCGTCGCGGGTGCTGAGGGGAACGCCGAGATCTGGGGCGAGGTGTCCGGTGGCGGCGCGGCAGACCATTTCATCGCCGCGGGCGAGGGCGAGCGCGGCGGCGCTGGCATGGGTGGCTTCGCAGGCGCGGACTACCAGTTCGTTGAGAACGAGATCGAGAGCGAGGTCGGGCGGAAAACCGGCTAGGAGGTGATGATCGAGGGTGTGGATTGCGTCAGGGAACGAATCGTCAGGGCGGGACTCGGGCCTCGACATGGATTGGGGGAACATAGCTTGTTCCGGCAGCCTGCGGTGATGCGGGGGAAGGCAGGCTGTGAGCCGAGTTTCCCGCGAAATCGTGGGGAAGTCAATTGGTGGGGATTTGGTAATTTTTGTAATTTTGGCAATTTTGTAATTTTGAAATGGGGCGTCTTTTGTTTGGTGGCTTCTGCCTGCTAACTACGACAGATTGAGTGCAGGGTTACGCAGGCGGGGGCGCCCGCGCCACACGATCCCGCCCGCGTCCAGACCTGCGAAAATCACTGGCCGGTTTCGGTGAAGACAGCGGGGTTCGATACTCCGCTGGCGGTGGCGTTGATGGTTACGGTCCCAGGGGATGACGGGAGCGTGTAGAGCTGGGTTGCGGTCCCATTGGAGCCGGTGGTGACGGGATTGGAGTTGGAGAAAGTGCCTCCGGCACCTCCGTCGGAGAAGGCGACGCTGTTGCCGGAAACTGGATTGCCGTATTGGTCGGTCACTAACACGGTTAGAGCCTGGGGCAATTGCGTTCCGGCCGTTGCGGACTGATTATTGCCGCTGGTGACGGCGACGCTGGCGGCGGGTCCGGCAACGGAGTACGCGGCGAAAGTGACACTCTTGAAGCCTGTGGAGCTGGCGGTCGCGGTAATGGTGGAAACCGTGGTAGGCAACTGCAGGATTGTACTTGCCTCGCCGTTGGCTCCGGTGACTGCGGAGGACGGATTGGGAACGGCGCCCTTGTTGGCGGTGAAGTTGACGGTGACGCCGGCGACACCGTTCTTGTAAACGTCCTGGGCCTGGGCGATGAGCGGTTTGGGGAGATTGGAACCGGCGGGGCCGGTCTGCGGAGTTCCACCGTAGGCAATGATCTTTACTGCGGCGGCGGGCGTGGCCGTGGCGGTCGTGGTGGCGTTGCCGAAGCCGCTCCCGGACATCGTGAGGGTATAGATGCCAGACTTTTTCGGGACGGTATAGGTGGCGGAGGCATTGCCATTGGAGTCGGTGACAACGGACGGGGGATTGAATGAGCCGCAAGTGCTGGCGCCGAGTGGTTTGCAGCCATCACTGAAATTGACGGTGGCACCTATGTCGGGTTGTCCGGTATATGGGTTGGCGGCCTGGACCTGAATGGGAGAGGACAGCATGGTATCAACGGTCGCTGTCTGGGCGCTACCTCCGGTGATGGTAAGGACGTGAAAGAGGCCGTAGGCTTCGAGACTATCCTGGGTGGCGACGTAGACCTTGCCGTTGGCGACGGTCTGAGTGGCGAAATGGGCGACGGGTGGCAACGTGTCGCGCTTGTTGGCGGCCTGATTCGTGTCGTAGAGCAGTTGCTGGAGAGGAGCAGCGTATTGGGAAGACGCGGCGGCGTTATAGGCGACGAGTTCAGCGCCGCTGATGAACCAGACGATTCCGGTGTTGGCATCGCCGCCATTGGCGGAAATGGAGGGGGAGTGAGCGCCGATATATCCCACGGCGGTTTTGATGGGAGCGCCAAGCAATCCGCCAGACAAGGGATACGCTAACAGCGGAGAGGCATCGGGGGCGTAGTACACAGTGTTGTTCCAGAAGGCAGGGGAACCGAACTGCACGTCGTTATTGTCGCCCGGAATAAGAGCGAATTCCTGGATGATCTGGCTATCGTTCAGCGAGAACATTCCCAGGTTGTCGCGATTGAGAACGTAGACGATGCCCTGCTTGCCGCTGGCGATGAGTTCATGGGGATAAGGGCCGTCTTGATCGGGAAGGATGAGGGCTCCGGTGGAACTCAGGTCAAGGTCGTTGGCGTTGAGGTAAGCAACGCTCCACGGGGTGAAATAATCGGCGAGGGAAAGATCGGGGGCGAATTTCAGCACGCTGTTGGAGAAGGTCTGGCCCCCGGTCGGAACATCGTAGGGTTTATCGCTTTCGGCGGTCTCCGCGAAAATGTTGCCGGCTTCGTCGGCGGCGGGACCGTTGCCGGCTTGCCAGATGGAAACCAATCCGTAGTCGGGCGAGGTGTTGAAGATGGCGAGTTGCGAGAGAGTGGCCTCGTCGTAGGAGAGGAGCCAGCCGGTGTCGGCGTCGTTGCAGTAGTTCGAGCCGAAGCCCATGTAGATGACACCGTTGAGTAACAGGAGGCCAGGGCGGTTTTTCTGGTGGAGACTGTCGAAAACGGTGACGTGTCCTTTGTTGCTGGTGCTTTGGGCGGCAATCAGAACGGGGCTGCCCGGCTGCTCGTCGCCGGTGGTGATATCGAGGGCGTGGAGCTGGTGACGGACGGCGTTGTTCACAACCGTTTTGGCCACCAGATACATGGTTTTGGTGGTGGGATCGATGACTGGGGTTCCGATGATGCCTTCCTGGTTGAAGCCGGGAGCGGTGCCGCAGGGCAGGGTCTTGGCGCTGACAGTGGCGGTGGTGCCACCGTCAAGCATGCTGGCGTACCAGAGCTGAGTGCCGGTGTCGGCGTCAATCGCGTACACGGAATCCGCCTGGGTAACGACGTAGACGACGTTATGGGTGCCCTGCCCGGGGATGCTCACGTTGGGCATGTAGAGCGGCTGGGCCATCACGACATAGTCGACGGGAGAACTGAAGAGGTGTCCGAAACTGTTCTTGTTCACGTTGGAGGGGGTGAGCAAAGTTTCGTTGGTGTTGGCGCCGTCGCGGGCGTTGTCGCCGCGGCTGGTCGGAAAGGGCAGCTGCGCGAACGAGGACGACAACAAAGCGATGCAGACGACGAGCAGGGTCAGGCCGAGATTGCGGGCGCGAGGCGGGATGGACGTCGAGTGATTGGTGGGCCGGGAAGACGCACCGGAACTGACCTGCCCGACGTGCTGTGACGAAAAGTGACGCATCGACTTGTTCCCTCCTAAAGATAGAAACGGCCAGGGGTTTCCCTGGTAAGTAGCACTTAGAACGCCTAGGAAAGAGGCCTATCGGGAAAGTAAAATACTCGATAAAACCGCAACAATGACGGGTTTTTATACACGTGAAAGCGGTGGAATCGCAATGCCACTTATGGGGAGTCGCAAAGTCTTGCATATTTTTGCGCTTTTTTCGAGGAAGCCAGGCCCTTCATGGGGCACCGGCGGCGCGGCCCGCGCATTAGTTCCGAACTTTGGGATAGTGATGGCGATCCCTATTCTTTTGTGAGATTCGAATTCCCGTTTCTGGGCTCGGTTGACTTGGCGATGGCGATGGCGAGGCCGTCGGGGCCGGAAAGACTGCTACAGTATGAAAGTGCACACCGACGAGCCGGAGGTGCACATGAAAACTTAAGGAGAGAAGGCTCGATATGCGCATTGCAGTGGTCGGTTCGGGATACGTAGGGTTGGTGACGGGAGCGTGCTTTGCCGATCTGGGGCACGAGGTTGTCCTGGTCGATAACGACGAGAATAAACTCGCGGCACTGAGGAACGGCGAGGTGCCGATTCATGAACAGTTTCTGCCCGAGTTGCTGGCGCGGCATCGGGGAGAGCGCATCAAGTTTTCCGGCGACTTGCAGGCGGCCACGCGGGCGAGCGAGGCAGTGTTCATCGCGGTCGGAACGCCGCCGACCGAAAGTGGAGACGCGGATCTTTCGTATGTGGAATCGGTGGCGCGGGAAATCTCGGGTGGTGTGGACAAGTACAAGGTGGTGGTGGAAAAGAGCACGGTTCCGGTTTACACGAGCCAGTGGATCCGGACCATCATCATGAGGAACGGGGCCGATCCGTCGCTGTTTGATGTGGCATCGAATCCGGAGTTTCTGCGCGAGGGGACGGCGGTTACGAATTTTCTCTATCCCGACCGCATCGTGGTGGGAGTGGAAAGCGAGCGGGCGGCGGAGGTGATGCGCCAGCTCTACGGGCCGCTGACCAGCGGATGGTACTACGGGCGCGGGGATGCGATTCCGCGTCCGGAGACGGCCATAGCCAAGGCGCCGCCGCGGCTGATCGTCACCAGCACCAAGAGCGCGGAACTTATCAAGCACGCATCCAACGCATTTCTGGCGATGAAGATTTCCTTCATCAATGCGGTGGCGTCGATCTGCGAATCGGTGGGAGCGAATGTGCAGCAGGTATGTGACGGGATCGGGACAGATTCGCGTATCGGGCCGGGATTCATGAATCCGGGAATCGGGTATGGAGGGTCGTGCTTTCCGAAAGACCTGATGGCGTTTCGCGCCGTCGCCAAGGAAAACGGATACGACTTCCGGCTGCTGGAAGAAGTTCACCGCATCAATGAGGATCAGCGGCACCGGTTCTTGCGCAAGGTGCGGAGCGTGCTGTGGACTTTCCGCGGCAAGCAGTTGGGCGTGCTCGGCCTCGCGTTCAAGGGCGGGACGGACGACATTCGGGAGTCGCCGGCGCTGCTGCTGGTACAGGAGTTGCTGCGCGAGGGCTGCCACATTTGCGCCTACGATCCGGCGGCGATGGAACGGGCAAAAGAAGTGCTGAAGTCGGGCGTCGAATTCGCGCCGGATGCCTATGCGGCGGCGCAGGGCGCGGATGCGCTGCTGATCCTGACGGAGTGGGAGGAGTTCGCGGTGCTAGATCTGGAGCGCCTGCGCACGCTGGTGAAATATCCCATCGTCTTGGATGGACGGAATCTGTATGATCCGGCAGTGATGGTGGAGCACGGATTTTCTTACTACAGTGTGGGGCGTCCGGCGGCGTTGACGGAGGAGTTGCCGGCACGGGCGCTGCCGAAGATAAAGGAGCGGGCCTGAATTCATGAACACGCTAGCCGTGAACACACCAGCCGTGAAGGCACAACGCGCGCTGGTGACGGGAGGAGCAGGTTTTTTGGGATCGCATTTGTGTGATGCGCTACTGGGCGAGGGCTATCGGGTGGTCGCGGCTGACAATCTGCTGACGGGGCGGTTGGCGAACATTGAGCATCTGCGGAACGATTCGCGGTTTGAGTTTGTGGAGAAAGATGTTTGCCAGCCGGGCGACTGGGGAACATTGGATTTGGATTATGTGTTTCACTTCGCGAGTCCGGCGAGCCCGGTGGACTATGCCGCGCATGGGATCGAAACGCTGCGGGTGGGATCCTATGGGACGTTCGAAGCGCTGGAGACGGCGCGGCGGTGCGGCGCGAAATTCATGATGGCGTCGACGTCGGAGTGCTACGGAGATCCGCTGGTGCATCCGCAGACGGAAACGTATTGGGGAAATGTAAATCCGATCGGGCCGCGGTCGGTGTACGACGAGGCTAAACGGTTTTCGGAAGCGGTGACCATGGCGTATCACCGCTATCACAACGTGGACACGCGGATTTTGCGCATCTTCAATACCTACGGGCCGCGGATGCAGATCCGCGACGGGCGGGTGATTCCGAATTTTATGTGGCAGGCGCTGCGGGGAGAAAACCTTACGGTGTACGGCGACGGCAGCCAGACGCGCAGTTTCTGCTATGTGAGCGATGAGGTGGATGGAATTCTGCGGCTGGCGCGATCTTTGGAATTGGAGCCGGAGCATGGGCCGGTGAATATTGGGAATCCGACGGAGTTCACGATTCTGGAGTGCGCGCGGAAAGTGATTGCGGTAACGGGGTCGGCGAGCCAGATCATGTTCGAAGCGCTGCCGCAGGACGATCCGAAGCAGCGCTGTCCGGATATTTCGAAGGCGAAGCGGCTGCTGGGATGGGAACCGAAAGTGGAGTTGGAGAGCGGGCTGAAGCTCTCGCTGGAATATTTTCGGCGGGCGGTGGCGGAGAAAGAACAGGCTCCATAGCAGCCCGCGGTGAAGCTCGATTTTCAATGGCAGCCCCTGAAGGGGCATCTGATTTTGAGAAGTTACGGCATCGCTAAAGCGATGCCCTGATACGAATCTCTGTTGGTTGGTAGGACCTTCCTCGACAGTCCAGAACGGCGCAAGCCACGACGAAGCTGCGAATGCCCGCTCAGCGCTGCTGTTCGTCCAGCGCGGGACCGGCGGAGAGGATTGCGAGCAGGCGCAGAATCTCTTCGCGCTCGGCGGAATCGCGGAACGTGAAACGCACGCCCATGCCAAAACCGGGATGGGTAGCCAGCACCTGACCCGTGATTCTCAATTTCGTGCCGGCGGTGCGGATCAGAATCTCCACGCCCGAGTGGCCGGAGAATGGGGATGGCATTTCGACGTAGCAACCGCCCTCGCTGATGTCGGAAAGAGTGCAGCGATTGGGGATGGTGGTGCCGAGACGGTAGACTTCCGCTCCGAGTTTGCAAGCGAAACGCAGCTCTCCACGCCGGTTGCCGGCATTGGAAATGAAGGCGGAATCTCTGGGCTCGGGCCTCGGCTCGCCACTGGGTCGAGACGGCATCGCGGACGACTGGGTTGCGAGAGATGGCGACGCGGTTGGCTTGCCGCCTGAAGGCTTCGCGGACAGTCCGGTTGCCGGGTTGGCGCTGTTCTGCTGCAGCCAAGTCTGCATGAGGCGGCGCGAGGACTGGGGCACGTCGAGGAAACGAATTCCAGTGCGGCCGCTGGCGTCCTGCCAGGCCACCTCACCCGACAAGCGCACCAGTTGCTGCTGCCCGGGAAGTTCAAACTCAAAATAGACTTTGCACGCGGGCGGAATCTGGCTGGCGGTTTGGAGCGCGGTTCCGCCGTCGCTGAGATCGGTCAGAAGGGCGTTGAGTTCGGGCGCTCCGGGATAGGCGACGTTGGCGGTCGAACCGAGTGGGCTGCGGGGCGCGCGGCGGCGTTCGCGGCGCATAAGACCGCGGGCGGCGCGGAGGCTGATGCGCGTGCGCTCGGAAGAGAGCGGGCGATAGAGAACGAAGTTGGCGCCGAGTCCGAACACGGGGCGGGCGTTGAATTCGCTATCGACGACGGCGATCAGCATACTGGCGCGATTTTTGGCGGACTGACGCAGGCGCGCCAGGAATTCCTCGGAACTCTGATCGGCGCGATAGTCGAGGACGATGGTGTCGAAGCGCCGGCTGTCGAGCAGTTCGACACCGCGGGAAATCGAGGGCGTGTGCTCGACCGCCATCCCCAACTCGGACAGGATGAGCGTAAGCACGCCGGCTGCATCCTGATCCGGGCACACCACCAAGGCGCGTAGATCCATAGTGACAGCATGGTAAGAGAAAGTGGGCACCAACCACAAGTTACCTGTGTCATGGCGGGGGCGGCTTAAATTTTTCCTTCCCGCTCCCTTTTTTGCGATCCTGTTTTTTGTGGCTTTCTTCCGACCTTGAGGGGGCACGTCAGTTCACACTTCAGTTATCTTTCACTTCCCATCAGCAGGGAATAAGTTGAGAAGAACGTTGCTGTGATTTTCTTGAACTCACGATTTAATTAGCGGGCCCAATTCCGAAGGCGCAGGGCGGCGCCGGGGAAAGGGAGCGTAATTTGGCAAATGAGCGGCCCATGGCACGACAGTAACTCTCCTGGAATTACCTTACGAAAAGACAGTGTACGAAGGGAGGGTGTACCCCGGTACTTTGACGGGTTACGGGACAGTTTCTAACATCGAGTTAGTGAAGTTGGCGTCGGCGCTGGGATCTCGCGAAGGGTCACGGGAGATACAGGGCGCCGACTAGTTCCCGTTACGCGAATAAAGTTTGACGAGCTGGTGACACGGAGCGGAGAGCGGCAGGCAGGGGCAAATACGTATGAGAAATCTGAGAAGCAAAGCGCGGCAATGCAGGAGTCGGGAAAGTGGCTTCAGCCTGCTGGAAATGGTGACGGTGGTGGGGATTTCGCTCGTCCTGACCGTGGTCTCGGTGATCAGCATGATGCCGGTGCTGAAGCAGCAGCATGTGACCAATGCGTACAACACGACGCTGGCGGCGCTGCGTCAAGCGCGCGACAACGCGATATCGCAGCGGACATCGTACTCGGTGACTTTCTCAAGCGCGGCCGTGCCCAACACGATCGCGGTGGCCCCGGCGCTGGCTTCGGGAGTGTCAACATTCCAAGGCGACCAGAGTACGGTGACTTATCAATTGCCCTCGGACGTGTTGTTTCTGGCGCAACAACCGACGGTTGGTTCCACGGGGCCTCCGGAAACCCCCGGCTTCGGCTCGGGTGCAAACTCGATCGACCTTGGGTATACGGCGAACGGGAACTCCGGAGGAACAACGGCCACGGTCATCTACTTCTGCCCGGATGGTTCGGCCCAAGTCGCGTTAAGTTGTGCCGGTGGCAACAACTGGGATAACGGCGTGGTCTACATCTCGCAAACTGGAAGCATACTGAGTACGCGGGCGGTGGACGTGTGGGGCGGGACGGGCCGCATTCACGGATGGCGGCTCTACACGAAGACGGGAGGAAACTATCAATGGCTACGCCAATGATCGGGCGCGGCGGAAATTTCCGGCTGCAGAAACACGCAGAAGGAGGAGTTTCGCTGATTGAAGTTGTGATCTCGATGGCCGTGCTGACCGTGGGCATGGTGAGTATGTTGGGCGTGTTCGGGCTGGCCATGGCCTCGACGCAGACCTCGCAGCAGGACACGATCGCCAAGCAACTGGCGAACGAGTCTTACGAGAGCATCATAACCGCGCGCAACACGACTCAGATTTCATGGGTCGACCTGCAGAATGTATCCAACGGTGGCATTTTCGTGGATGGGGCGCAACCGATCTACAACGCGGGAGTGGACGGAATCTTTGGCACGGCCGATGACGCGGCGGCGGGCGAGCAAACTCTACAGGACCCGGGGGCAGATGGGATCTATCAGACGGCGGACGACATCCTGATCCCACTGACCGGCTATAAGCGCACGATTCTGATTTCTCCAGTGAAGGACACGGCGGGCAACACGGTGACTACTCTGCGAAGCGTGACGATCACCGTGCAGTACGCGACCTCCCAGTCGAACATGTCGAAAACGTACACTCTGAATTCGTTTGTTTCGCAGTATCAGTAAGCGAAGGGGAGTTATGAGCAATCGCTCAACAAAGCGCGAGAGTGGATTCAGCCTGCTGGAAATGGTGGTCGCCACGGCACTGGGAACGCTGGTGCTGGGGGCGGCGGTGCAGGTTTACATCCAGGGGGTGCAGGCGACCTGGACGGTCACGCAGCGGGCGGAGATGCAGCAGGATTTTCGGGCCGCCTCCAACATATTGACCAGGGATCTGAGCCTGGCCGGGGCGGGTCTGGGCAATGGTGCGGCGGTCGCCCTGCCGTCGGCAACCACCCCGGTGTATGGCTGCGATCAGACTTCGACGTGCTACGTCTGTACTACATATACAAGTGGTAAATGCGCCGTCAGCGCGGCGGCGAAGTATCCCATTTCGAGTGGCACGCCATATCTCTACGGTTTGCTCCCGGGATTGAACGCCGGGCCCACGCTCGTCACTGCTCAGGGAGCCACCGACGCGGTCACCGTGGTGTATACGGACAACAGTTTCTATTTGAACTGCTACACCGCGACGCTCACGGCGGTGGGGGTGGTGACCTTTGCGCCAGCCACCACGCCGCTCACCGAGCCGGGCAACGTGCTTCCGGTTTTTCCGCCGGCGGGTTGTCTGCCTTCGAACGTAGCCGCGCCGCAAGCCGTGAACGATTCGGTGGTGGGGCTGGTGCCGGGCGATCTGGTCTTGATGACGTTGAACGGCTCCACGGTGGTGGGCGAAGTCACGGCGGGCACCATTGCGACCGGCGTAAACGCGGTGGGAGCGACTTACTCCGTTCCTTTCGCCACCGGCGACGTTTTGCACATGAACCAGACTACCGGCGCCAACTACCTGAACAGTTCGCCGGCGAACGCTACCGGAACGGCGCCGGCGCGCATTCTGGTGATTACCTATTATCTCGACAGCAGCGTCAGCCCGGCACGACTGATGCGGCAAATCAATGGACACACTCCGATGCCAGTGGCGGAAAACATTGTTTACCTGAAGTTCAGCTATGACCTTTACAACGACGCCACCGGGACGCCGTCGCCGAACCAGGCCGATGGAGGGGTTTCGCTTGGGCTTACCCCCGTTGACATCACCAAGATCAACATTCTGAATATGGCGATCGATAGCACGCAGATGGGCACCCAGGGTTATTCGCGAATGGATCTGCAGACATCGGTAGCCGCACGGAACCTGACGTATACCAACAACTATCCCAATTAGCGGCTTAGATCGCAAAAGGGGAGTCAGACGATGGGGAGCAGAACGATGGGGAACAGAGCCATGGGGAGTTACCGTATGAAGAGCGCCAGAGTGCACGCCAAGGGATTCACGCTGATAGCGTCCCTGATGATGCTGTTGCTGCTGTCGGGGATCGCGATCGGGCTGATGATGATGGTCAACACCGAAGGCAAGGTGGGCGGGACCGACCTGAATAACAACATGGCCTTTCACGCGGCCGAGGGCGGGATCGAGACGATGTACTCCAACCTGGCCTTGGTGTTCCAGAACACGTTGTCCCCGACTGCGGCTGAAATCTGCGCTGTGGGCAACACGCCGCCGGTGATGACGGGAGTGACCTGGAAGGACTATTCGGTGATGCCCGGGACAACGATGGGGACGAGTTGCCCGTCGACTCTGACCTCGACCTGGGGACAGATCACCGGCAACGGACCGAACGCGGGTTTGTGGGCACAGATCGTCCCGGTGAACATGCTGGCTACGGCGGCCTTTCCGGGCGGGCAGGAAGTGAGCATGACGCGGCAAGCGCAGGTGGCGCTGATTCCGGTGTTTCAGTTCGGCGTGTTCTCGGAGAGCGATCTCTCCTTCTTCAGCGGCCCCAATTTTGACATGGTCGGCCCGGTGCACACCAACGGGGACTTCTACCCGTTCGTTGGGCCGGGCAGCACCCTGGTTTTTCACAACAAGGTAGAGGCGTACGGCAACCTGGTTCGGACGCAGTTGGCCAACGGGTGGAATGCAAACACGAACTACAACGGCACGGTATGGATGCCGACCGCGGCCAATGGTTGCACGGCGCTGACCGCAGCCGGGAATTGCACGGCGATGGATGCTCCCAACGCGGCTTCCTACGGGGACGGCAGCGTGCAGGGTGCGGGTGGAGATCCGCCGGTGTCGGCCTATAACGGCGCCAACGCCTGGAATCATTTTTCCAAGACGACCACGGCGCTTCAGGTCCTGAACGGGAACTATGGAAGTAAGACGAACGTGGGGACGGGCGCCAAAAACCTTAAGATGCCATTCGTGAGCGGCACGACCTATCCTTTCCAGATTATTCGCCGGCCACAGGTGGGCGAGGATCCGGCGTCGGCGCTGGCCCAGTCGCGGGAGTGGAACCTGGCGCAGATTCACGTGGAGCTGAGCGACGATCCGACGGAATTTAAAAACGGCGGGGGATGGACGGATGCGCAAAACGTCAGGCTGGCAAACATAACGACGACGCAGGCGACGGCAACGGGTGCGACCCACACCAATGACTATGGAATTACGATCGCGGCGGGCAACTACGGCCCGGCATTCGCGGCGCCAGCGGCCGGCAACACCTATAACCTGTACTTCGCCGCCGCATCGAACGCGGTGCCTTCTGCCGGGGTGGTGAATGGTTCCACCGTGGCCGCCAGCAATGGTGTCGACGGCGCAGACTGGCCCTACGCACCTGCGGCGTGGTTGGGTAACGCAAAGAACGGAAGTCCAGCGCTCCAGGGGCTGCAGCCGACGGGCCCCGCAGCAGGGCCCGGCGCTCCGATTACCCTGGGCAGCAGTGCCAGCGTCGCGCCGACGCTCGTCCTTTGCCCTCCGGCAACTCCGCTGCCGCTGCCAGCGAATGGCGTGCCTGCGGGCTGCCCGGCGGCGGGAACGGTGACCTCTCCCTATTATGCCGTCAACGGCGCGGCGGTGGGGAACAACGCGGCCGCCGTAACCGCCCAGACGGCGACCTGGAACCTGATCGATGGCTACCTGCGGGTGGAATACAAGACCGCTGGGGGCGCGTGGGTCCCGGTCACCAACGAATGGCTGTCACTGGGATTTGCGCGAGGCACCAACCCACCAACGCAGTCGGGGGGTGGTACTCCAGCGACTTCACCGGACTTTACGCCGACTCCAAACCCGATCAATCCGAATGCGATTCTGATCCTGCAAGAGCCGGCGGATCGCGGCACGGTAACCTCGGGCTTGCCTGCGTATTCTACCTGGCCGACGGCCGGGCTAGCCACCGGGTTGGCCCCGGCCTGTACGGCGACGACAGTGGTAACGGTTGGTCATACCAGCACGACCTACTGCACGCAGTGGGACGCCACGCCGCCACTTCTGGTGGATGCCGCGGCGAGTAATCCGTACTGGCAGTTCGGACTTACGCCTACTGGCGGAACGCCCCCGGGAGGACAGAGCGTCACCCAGTTCAACTGGTATCCGATCAACTTCTACGATGCCCGCGAAGGCGAGGTGCGCGACACCGCCTTGGCTGCAAACAACAACAGCTGCACGACCATGGGTGTAATGAATGCCGTCGAAATCGATGTGGGCAACCTAAAGCGATGGCTGGCGGGAGCGATTGGAGCGAGCGGAACCAGCGTGGATTATGTCGCGCAGAATGGATACGTGCTCTATTTCTCCGATCGCCGGGGAATGTTGCTCAATCCGAACCCGACTACTCCGGACCCTGCTGGGGTTAAAAGCGGAGACTCGGGGCTGGAGGACGTGATCAACGCCTCCAGCGCCTTGGGTACGCCCGACGGAGCGCTGGAGCCGATTCCAGCCGGCAAGACCGTTTCTCCCGAGGACGTCAATGAGAATAATGTGCTGGATACCTTCGGCACGGCGAACCTGGGATTGGGTTTCTGGGGCACACAGGGCAACGCCGCCCAGAACCTGAACACCCAAATCAACAGCACGGCGATTCCCGATCCCTTCGGCACTGCGGCCAACGCCCGGATTGCGAGTTGCAGCCACACCGCGCGCAAGAATTGGGTGAGCGGGGCGCGCCACGTGTTGAGACTGGTGGATGCCTCGCTCGGCAACGTACCGGTGAGCCCGGTGGGAAATCTAGCGGACCCGGGCGGGTTCACGGTGGCATCGGAGAATCCGGTGTACATCTGGGGCGATTACAACACCGTCTCGACCGACACGGCCTGGAACAGTCCCAGTGTAGACGAAGCTGGGCACTCGTCCACGTCGGTGATCGCCGACGCGGTCACTTTCCTTTCGAACGATTGGAACGACCTGCCAAGCTTTGGTATGGGCGCCACCAATCCACCGTTTAGTGCCACCAGCGGCGACAATACGGTCACCAACGTGGGAACCAACCGTCAAGCCAGCAGTGCCTGGTACCGGGTTGCGGTTGCAGGCGGGAAGAACATCAATTTCCCGCAGCCGACTTTTGCTGGAGTTGCACAGGATTACGGCACCGACGGCGGTGTGCACAACTTCCTGCGCTACCTGGAAAACTGGAACGGCTCGCTGAATTACCTGGGTTCGATCGTGAGCCTGTACTACTCAACCTACGCCACCGGGGTATACAAATGCTGCACCGTTGTATATAACCCGCCAACGCGAAATTACATTTTCGACTTGGACTTTTCCACTCCGCAGGGGCTGCCGCCGGGAACGCCGATGTTCCGCGACGTGAACAGCCTGGGATACCGGGAGATGCTCGTGACCCGCACCGACTAAACTTAGCGGTCGAGCATCCACTCGACGAAGTCTTATAACCCCGGTCCGCGAGGATCGGGGTTTTTTATTGGCGACCATTGGCGTGGGTGGTCCAAAGCGAATCCGTAGTGGCGGTGACCGCTGGCAACTGCCGAGTTGCACTCGGCTGGACCCTTCGGCTTCGCTCAGGGCAGGCTCGCGAGGGCGGCCGTGTCTACGGGTTCGCGGCTGAGTTCAGCGAGGCTTGCGGGGAAGCGGGCTTGGTTCGCTGCCTTTGCGGGCAGCGGGCTCTTGCGGCGCCGCGCTGACGGCCAGATCGGCGGACCAGCAGTCGGCGAGAATCTTCCATGTGCCGGCGGGCTGGCGTACCAGGACGACCAGATATTTTCCGCGCTCTTCTCGGCGCTTGCCCATGGCGATGGGCACGAGCATTTTGCAGCGGCCGAGATCGAGAGCGATCTCACCCATGATTTCGACGCGCAGCGATTCCATCTCGACATCGCCCAATCCGGCTTCGAGGAGGGAGATGAGGAATTCGCGGATCGCAGGCAGGCTGCGAACCGGCGGAACGCTGGAGCGGATGAGGGTAGCGTCGGCGGCGTAGAGTTCGAGCAGATCGTCGATGTGCCTGGTGTTGGCGGCCTGGGCCCAGTCCTGGACAACCTGGCGAGCGGCGGCTTCGGCGCGGCCGCCGGTGGAGGTTCCCGGCGAACCGGGAGCGCGGCCGCGAGGAGCAGCGGACTCGGACTCGGCAGCGGGCCCGCCGGAGGCTGTCCCTGGGCCGGGGACGAAGTGATGATAGTGGTGGTGAAAGTGATGCTGGGCGGCGTTGGATCGCGAAGGAGGGTTGGCCTCGCTGGCATTCGTCTGGCTGGGAGTTCCGCACTGGACGCAGAAGCGAGCGCCGGTCGGCAGCGAACCTCCGCAGGCGGAGCAGGCGTTGCCCGGTTCATCCGCGCCGCCGGCTGCCGCCAGATCGTGCGCGGCCACGCTGCCCGACATGCGCTGGATCGCTTCAACGGCCGCCGCCACGGCTTCGGCGTTTGGCTTCGGCCAGCGAAAGTTGCCGGGGAGTCGTTGAAAAAACTCCTCGATCTCCTTGCTTTCCGCGGGCTGGTCCTTCGGCTCGTCCTGCCGTTCGTCCTGCTCCGGCCCGGAAGGATTCGGATGGTCTGTGCTCACGGCAACCTCATGGCAGACATTGTAGGAGATTCGCGAGCTAGCGGATACTGAATCTTACCAGCGCCTCGGAATCGGTAGGCACGCCATTGCAGAGGGCGGGACGATAGCGCCAGAAGCGTATGGCGCGAAGCACAATCCGGTCTTCTTCGGGGCCTCCACTGTCGAGGACGAAAGCGCTGTGCACGTGACCGTCGGCTCCAACAATGAAGCTGACGCGCACGCGTAGATCGTCATCTTGAAGGCGGAGCAGCGGGTCGGGAGTGAGCAAGGCTTCGGGCGGACGAACGTGTCCGCATTTCGGCAGGGCGAGCGGCTCCGACACCGGAGCGAACTCAGAAATGTGCGCGGGCACGCGGCGCAGGGTCTTCTCCAATTGCGTGAGCGGGACGCGACGCGGAATGACGCGCGATGGAGAAGGGGACGCCACCGCACACCAAGCCAGGACGCCGCTGAGGCCCGCCAGCGCCACGGCCGCCGCGAGCGCCCTGCCGTTCATCGTCTTCGTGGTCGGCCAGAGACACTTCATCCACCGTGAAGCGGGCAATTCTGCTTCCAGCCTTGAACAAAGTTACCGTCTTCACTATCAATATGTTAGCTGCGCTTCCCTGCTCAGGCTCTTCACCCATTGTGCAATCGGTTGCAAATGAATCGAACAGAACCGCAACCGGCGGAGGAGCGTGGCAGCCGCAAGTCTTGCGCACCATAGGCGCATATGAGGAGATCTTGAAGACGCGGGCACAGCGGCGCCGCCGGGAACCTCGCACCCATTGGAAGGCGGCGGAAGAAACTACTTCCCGCGCAAGAAGCACGACATCCTTGGCTTAAGGCGAACCTGGAACAATGCGGTTAGCGCAGCGCTGGAGCCAGCGCGCCACCAAGAATCAAGGGCGAGATCGAGTTTTTCCGCAGCCTGCGGGCAGGACTTTTGCCCTCTGAACATGGCATCTACTGCAGGCCATTTTGGGTAAATTTATACCCGTGATTGGCGTTCTCCTGGGTGAAATAGATACTGGAAGCCTGCGCGGCCGTGCTGTAGTTATCGGTGACAATTCCACTAGGCCCGCCGCCCATAGTCACCGTGACAGGGGTGCCATTGTTGGCGATCGACACCAAGCAGCCATCGGGCAAGCCGCCAGTGGCCGAGGTGCAGTCCTGAGTCAGGCCGAAGAAAAAGAAATCGGTTCCGCCGGTGCCTACATTGGGATTGAAGAACTCCGTCCATCCCGTGCAGCCGGCAGCGGAAGTAAGAAGTTGCTGGGAGATTGAAGCGGCCGTATTCATAATGGGCCGCGTTGAGGGCTCGGTGAACCCGAAGGCGTAGTGATAGGGAGTGGTATCGGCGGGGCCGGTTCCGCAAAGATGGATCAATCCGGTGGTGGGATCGTTGAAGTAATTGTTGTCGACAGCGGGCTCGTAAA